>Ga0074193_1000027_pt1 | contig 277825 bp, 268 predicted proteins | sample EPASupsiteHSE605_FD_64523 | JGI IMG/M metagenome (GOLD analysis project Ga0074193, IMG submission 64523) | Bioremediated contaminated groundwater from EPA Superfund site, New Mexico - Sample HSE6-05 | ecosystem: Environmental > Aquatic > Deep subsurface > Groundwater > Contaminated ... | reverse complement strand
CTCTCGACGAAGTCCGCGCCACGTACTAGAGCCTGTTCGCAATAGCGCCTCCGGCGGCCGGGAGGTGGTCACCCCCTCCCGGACCCTCCCGGACGGAAAGGCAGGGTAAGGGCCGGAGGCATTCACGGCTCTGACGTCCATCCTGCCCGTCTTCACCGAACTTCCGCGCCCATCCGCCGACCTTTGACTCCCTTTTTCAGGGGGTCCGGGGGGAATGATTCCTCCCGGCCGCCGGAGCATCCTTGCGTTTCCCGTTCAAGCCGCTGCGAGCGTCCGGCCGGGCATCCGCCGGTCACTGCGGCCGATTCCCCATTCCTCCCATAAAAAAAAGATTCGCCGGGGGCGCGTTTTGCCGGAAACCGGCCGTATCCGGTATTTGTTCGGATCGTTCACGCACACAGGCGAATCTGGGGGGCGCTCAATCGCCCGGTATGGGAATGGCAATTAACGGGGACTACCCTCCGTTGCGGTGCCGGACACTCTGCCCGGACCTCCCAAGGCATTGATCCCCACATAGCGTCCCGGCCAGTCCCGGGCAAGTTAAATCTGGCCGGGACTGGCCGGGGTGAAAAAAGTGCGTCCCAGGCCGGGAGGGCGCGCCGGCGGCAGCGGCGAAACCGCCGATGGGCAAGGCCCGGACGCCGTTGCGGAAAGCCCTGCGGCGTGACGGTTGGCGGCCGCCAGGGCCAGGGCGCGGCCGGAGGCCGGACGTTACCGGAGCCAGTGCAGGATGGCGAGGCCCAGGCAGGCGTAGACCCCGGCCAGGACGTCGTCGATCATGACGCCGTAGCCTTTGGGCAGCCAGTTTTCCGAGGCGCGCACCGGGGGCGGTTTGAGGATGTCGAAGGCGCGGAAGAGAAAGAATCCGGCCACGAGTTCAAAGGTCGTGGGGTTGGCGAAGGGCAGGAAGGTGATCCACTGGCCGACGAGTTCGTCAATGACGACATGGCTGGGATCTTTTTGGCGGAGCAGTTCCTCGGTGCGGCCGGCCGCCTTGCTGCCGGCATAGAACAGTCCGGCCAGGACAAGCAGGCGCGCAACGCCCGGCAGCGGCAGAAACAGGAATGGCGCGGCCAAAACGGCGGCGGCCGAACCCCAGGTGCCGGAGGCACAGGGGATCTTGCCGATGGGGCCAAGCCCCGAGACGAGGAGGGCGATCCGGTCGCGGCTGAGCATGGTCAAAGGCCTCCGTGGCGTTGGCTGGTCCGGGAAGCTACACCGGGGACGGCTTCGGAGCAAGCGTTGGCCTTGAAATCAATCCCGAAGTATGGGATCAGGAGAGGGTAGTGGGACATTTGTTCCAAAATTGCGGAAAGGAAGGTGGCAATGCTCAGTCTGCGATACGCCCTGGTGCTGTTCGGGGCATACTTTCTGGCCTTTTATCTGTATTATCGATTTTTCTTTCAGTCGAGGATCTATTTGGTGCTGCTGTCGCAGCATGCCTATCTGGACCATTATATCGACAGGCTCCCCCATCTGTACGACCGGCCCGATGAGCGACTGGGCATGATCGAGTTCATGCTGGCCAAACGGAAGCGTTTCATCAGGGGGGTGCGTCAGTTCGTCGTTGGAACGACCGCCGCATATGTTGCCCTCCTGCTTCTCGGCGCCGCTCTCTAGGGGCTGTTCACAATATCGCCTCCGGCGGCCGGGAGGGGATGATCCCCTCCCGGACCCTCCTCAACGGAAAACCATATGTCGGCTATGCCGCGTTTTGCCCCCCTTTCTCCAGGGGGTCCGGGGGGAATGATTCCCCCCGGCCGCCGGAGGCAGCCTTTCAGCCCCCCTTCGCGTCAACCACAATCGCTCCCGGCTCCGGGGCCACAGGAAACCGCATATGAAAAATGATGATCGCTTCGGTGCGCAGAGGCCTGCGGGAGTCGCTCCGGCCGCCTCCCCCCGCCGCATCTTCGAGGCGGTGCGGCAGATCGCCGTGCATTACGGCCTGTGGCTGGCCGAGACGGCCCATCAGCTTGGTCCCGAGGCGGCGGTGGCCCTGGAGTCCGAAGTCGGCGACGCCTATATGCCGCTGCTCGCCCGGCGCATCGAGCGGGCGCTGGATTTGCCGGGCGATGTGGAGACGGCGTTGGCGGGGCTTGGCCAGGAGCGGCTGGAGAAGCTTCTGACCGCGCTTTCCGTCTCCTGGCTGGCGGCGGACGGCGTGTGGTTTCGGGCGGTGGAAGACGCGCGGGGCATGCACGACGCCAAGCGCGTCAACGACACCTGCTGGTCGCGGCTGGGCTATTACGAGGCGCTACGGGCCAGGGCCGTGCTGGGCCTGCCCGGGGCCGGCGGACTGGCGGCGCTTCGGGCGGCGCTCGGGGCGCGGCTGGTCGGGCGCATCAACCAGTGGGATTTCGTGGAGGAGACGCCGGATGCGTTCGTGCTCCGCATGGTGGCCTGCCGGGTGCAGTCGGCCCGGGCGCGCCAGGGATTGCCGCCGTATCCCTGCGTTTCCGGCGGCACGGTGGAATTTGCCGCCTTTGCCGCCGGCATCGATCCGGCCATCCGGGTCGCCTGCGTGAGCTGCCCCCCGGACACGACGCGCCCGGACTGCGCCTGCGCCTGGAGATTTTCGATGCAGGAGAGGGGAGGCGCCTCCGGCGGCCGGGGGGGAGCATCCCCCCCGGACCCCCTGGATAAGTAAAATGAAAGAGGATGGCGCAACGTTGTTGGAGCGCGGCAGGCCGTCGGGAAGAACCGGCTGACCGCCGGCGGTGTCCACAGTCTCGACCAGTGTTCTTTTTCCTTCCCGTATCCCGTTGCAGGGGTCCGGGGGGATCATCCCCCCGGCCGCCGGAGGCACTCTCCTCTCTCCTCTCTCATCTTCTACTCTTTATTTATTCCCAGCTTTCTCAATCTGGAATCGAAAGTGGAGCGGTTGACGCCGGCGATTTTGGCGGCCTTGGTCACGTTCCATTTGTGTTTTTCCAGCAGGGCCAGGGCGTAGGCCCGTTCCAGTTCCTCCCAGGTGTAGGCGGTCAGGTCCGGGGCCTGGGCCGGGGCGGCGGGGGCCTGCTCTTCGGCGGGGCGGCGGGCTTTGCCGATTTCGTTTGGCGGCGGGATGTCCGCCGCCTCGATGGTCGCGCCGGGGACGGTGGCCAGGAGGAAGCGCACGAGGTTTTCCATCTCCCGGACATTGCCTGGAAACGGGCGCTGGCACAGTTCGCGCCGGGCCTGGGGCGAGAAGGTCTTCGGCGGCAGGCCCAGGCGGGCGGCATCGCGGGCCAGGAAGTGGTCGAGAAGTTCCGGGATGTCCTCGGGGCGTTCGCGCAGGGCCGGCAGGACCAGGGGCAGGACGTTTAAGCGATAGAACAGGTCTTCGCGAAACGTGCCGTCGGCGATGGCCTGGGACAGATCCCGGTTGGTGGCCGAGATGACGCGCACGTCCACGATGCGGGTTTCGGCGCCGCCCAGGGGCTTGATCTCGTTTTCCTGGAGCACGCGCAGGATGCGGGCCTGCAGGCCAAGCGGCATGTCGCCGATCTCGTCGAGAAAGACCGTGCCGCCGTTGGCCGCCTCGAAAAGGCCGATCTTGTCCTTGTCCGCGCCGGTAAACGCTCCTTTTTTGTAGCCGAAGAGTTCCGATTCGAGCAGGGCGTCGGGGATGGCCGAGACGTTTTGGACCAGAAACGGCTTGTCCTTGCGCGGGCTGCGGCGGTGGATCTGGCGGGCGAAGAGTTCCTTGCCCGTGCCGGATTCGCCGGTGATGCACACCGGAAAATCGGTGCGGGCGTAGTTGTCGGCGGCCTCCAGGGCGGCCCGGAAGGCCGGGCTTTTGCCGACGAGCGGCGTTTCGCCCTTGATGTCGCCGAGGATCTTTTTGAGTTTCTGGGTTTCCTGTTTTTGATCGGCAAAAGCCAGGGCGTTGCCCAGGGCGATGGAGCCGATGGCCACGAATTCTTCCAGAAGTTCCAGGTATTCCCGGGTCAGATTGAGCCGGCTGCCGCCGTGGTGGGTGTCGATGATCTCGACCGCGCCGTAAATCTCGCCGTTTTTGAGCACCAGCGGATAGCACAGGATCAGGGTGGACTTGACGTCCAGCTCGGACTCCGCCTCCTTGAAATGGCGTTTGTCCTTGCCGGGTTCGGCTATGGTCATTTTGCCGTTTTCGATGACCCAGCCGACAATGCTCGGCTTGCCCTTGGGCACGACAAAGCCGACGAGCAGTTCGCTTTGGGGGCCGATGGCCTCGATGCAGGCATAGCCGTCGGGGCGTTTGATCCACAGCGAACCGCGTTCGACGTTCTGGAATTCCAGCAGGGCTTCCAGGAAGCGTCGCTGGAGGCGTTCGGTTTCGAGTTCCTCGAAGAGAACCTTGGGAAAATCGGAGATTTGAGACGGCATGATCCGTTCCGGCAGTGGCGGGTTGCAGGTTATTGCCGGGGAACATGCCGTAAAAGCGGGGCAGGGGCAAGACTTGGGGGCGGGCGGCGGCCCGTCCGGGGAACGGACCGCGCCGGCGGGAACGCGGGGTCTAGTGCGTGGCCTGGGAGCGTTCGCGGATACGCCAGAAATCTTCCGGCACTTCCAGGTACAGATCGTTTTCGGGCAGGGGGATGACGCACAGGAGCTTGCCCGTGGCCTCCACCCAGTACATATGGCCGCTGAGTCCCTGCATGACGTCGTCATAGCTGACGCCGGTCTGGGCGGCGACTTCCTTCATGGCCCTTCGTACGGTGGACATGGCGCCATTGCCAAATTCCACTTCCAGGACGGAGACATGGTGGACAACGAGGTCGTCGTCGCTGAGTTCGGGCGGAGCGGTTGTACGCAGCGTCAGTGCCGATTCCATGGCGTCCTCCTCGATTAGGGTTGCCGCGCTTGTCAAACATGCGGCCATGCTTTCAGATATAAGCAATTGTCGTGCAATGTACACGCGTTTAGTGGAAAATCCCGGGCGTCTTCCCCAATATTCTTATTTTATAGATAGTTATAGGGATCGCCAGACGCCAGCCGCCGACACGGACCAGGATGCATGGAATGGCGGCCTGCAAAAAGGAAGAAAAACACGACAGATTTGTCGCGTACGCGTGCTTTGGCAGAGCCGCGGCGGGCCTCAGGCCGGCAGGTCGGGCAGATCGGCCAGGAGCGCGTCCCAGGCGTCGTGGCGGTACAGGGCGCGCACGACTTCCGGCAGCGGCTCGGCATGGACCCCAGGCAGATCGGCCTCGCCGGGCGAGGCGGCCATGAAGGCCAGATGCTCGACCGGCGGCGCGAACCGGGCGTCGACGCCGGCCTTGTTGCCGCGTGGATCAATGCGGCGCCAGCCGAAATCCGCCAGATGGACGGCGGCCAGCCCATGCAGGCAGAAGCGTCCGGGATAGCGGTCGGCGTCAAGAAGCAGACGCTGGTAGCACAGGCCGGCCGGCAGGCCGCACGCCCGCAGCAGGGCCGCCAGCAGATGGGCTTTGGCGTAGCAATAGCCCGTGCCGTGGACCAGGACCTCGGAGGCGGCGCGGGTGACGGGATTTTGCCGGTAATCCACGCTGTGGCGGATGGCGTCGCGCACGAACGTGAAGGCCGCCCGGGCGATGTCCACGTCCGTGGCGCAGCCCTCGGCCAGGGCCGCCGCCTTGGCGGCGACCAGGGGATGGTCGTGGTCGATCAGGGCCGAGACGGCCAGATAGGGAGCCAGGGGATTGGGGTCGGGCATGGCGGCCTCACGTTGCGGCTGGCGGTTGCGGCGATTGGCCTGTCCGGCTGGCCAGGAAGAGGTCCGTGTAGCAGTCCGGGCATTCCCGGGCCAGGCCCAGGTGCGCGGCATAGTCCCGGATGACGGGCAGGGCGGCCAGGGCGGCCTCGCGGTCGTCGGCCGGATGTTCGATCTCAACAAAGGTGCGCGCGTCGAAATCCACCGTGACCACGGCGACGGCCAGCGGCAGGCCGCGCCAGACGTCCCGGGAGCGGCGGCAGCGCTTGGCGTAGCGCAGCCGCTCCACATAGCCGAGCCCGGCCAGGATGGCCCGCATGGCGGCGGGATCGGCCACGTCGGTCTCGAACTCCTCTTTGGAGGCCGTGGCGGCGTCGAAAGGCGGCGTTTTCATGGTCAGCACGGCCCGGCCGCCTGTCAGGCGCAGGCGCAGTTCCCGGCCGGACGCGTAAAACGCGCCGCCCGGCGTGTCGAAATAGCTGTCGTCGTAGACCGCATCCGGCAGGGGCGTGCCGGGCGGGGCGAGGGGGGCCTGCGCCACAAATTTGATTTCGGCTTCGTACACGGCGCGGCAGCGGTCGGCCGGCTTGAAAGCCGGCCGGGTTTGGTACATGGTTCCCGACTGTTACCCGGATTTTTCCGCTCTCGCAACCGCGATCAGGAGCCTGTCCCATGCTTGGCGCAAACGGCCGAGCGGCCCTGGGCATGGCCGGCGGCGTGATCGTGGTCGGCGCGGTGACGTTGCGGGCTGTGCTGGCCGGGCGGATCAGCCCGCGCTGGCCGACGCGACGCCGCCCTGCCGCAGTTGTCGGACCACTTCCGCCAGCGGCAGCCCCACAACGTTGGTATACGACCCGCAAATCGACGTCACGAAGGCGGCGGCCCGGCCCTGGATGGCGTAGGCGCCGGCCTTGTCCATGGGTTCGCCGGTGGCCACGTAGGCGTCGATGGCCGCGTCCGAAAGCCGGGCCATGGTCACGTCCGTGGACACGGTGAAGATTTCCGGCTCGCGGCCGGGGAAGAAGACGGCGCAGCCCGTGACCACCTGATGCGTGCGCCCGGACAGCAGGCCGAGCATCCGCTTGGCATCTCCGGCGCCGCGCGGCTTGCCGAGGATCACATCGCCAACGGCCACGATGGAATCCGCGCCAAGGACCACGGCCTCCGGGCGCGACTCCGCCACGGCCGAGGCCTTGAGCCGGGCCATGCGGGCGGCATAGGCCGCCGGCAGCTCGCCGACATCCGGGTCCGGCTCCTCGGCCGGACTGGGGACAATCTCGAAGACCAGCTCGGTCAGCGACAACAGTTCCCGACGACGCGGCGACGTGGACGCCAAGATGAGCTTCTTGTTCATAACCTGTCTACTGTCCTGATTTCTCATTTCTTTTTTCGAACACGAAAGCAACCGCCAGGAACACTCCCCACGTCGCACTTCACCCCATGGCGCAAAACGAGGGAGGCCGGGGGAATCATTCCCCCCGGCAGGTCCAGGGCAGCGCCCTGGCTCTTCTGTCTTCCGTAATTTTCCCCAACCTCAAACAGGCTTTTTGCCTTCGATGCGTGGGGCTTCGGTGTTCCAGTCCTGACTGACGGGCCGGCCGCGTTTGTAGCGGAAGTCGCACAGGGCATCGCCCTGGGCCAGGGTGTGCTGGCGGGAGAGGCCTGTGTCCTGGGCGCGCGAGGCCAGGAAGTCGTTTAGACAGAAATAGGGGGCCACTTCGGCCACCCCCTGGGATTTGAAGTAGTTGACCGCGCCGCATTCGGTGTAGTCGTAGCCAAGATCGAAGGTCTTGCCGTCGCCGGGGACGGCCCGGCCCACCCAGTCGCCGGGATACTGGCGTTTCCGGCTGGCCTCGGCCCATTCCTTGAGCGAGGCGAAATAGGCGGGCGAAAAGAGCGATGCGCCCATGGCCCTGGCTTTTTCCGGCGGCATGGCGGCCCAGTCGGCGGTGTTGAGGTCATAGAGCAGCCGGCCGGCGTCCTTGGCGGCCAGTCCTTTCTCGCGCATGGACTGGCACAGGGCCGTGAGCCAGCCGGCCAGGGTGATAAACGGCTGGTTGCGATTGGCGCGGCCGCCGAGGTCCGGCAGGCCGGGGAGCAGGGATTCGTAACGGCGCAGGGCGTCGGCGGCCACGGCCTTGGCGGTCTGGGCGGGCAGCCGGGCGGCGATCCATTTTTCCGCGCCGGCGCACACGCCCTTGAAGTCCGCCAGATGTTTGGCGGCATTCCCGGTATAGTATCCCGCCGCCGGGGCCGGGGTCTGGGCCGCCGCCGGCCAGGGGAACAGACAGGCGCAGGCCCCGACAAGCCCGGCGCGAAGGAAAAATCGCCGGCTGAGGCCATTTGCGGCTTCAAGGTGTGGGAGTCGCTCTGAGTGGTACATCAATATTTGCCCGCTGTTGGTCGCAATATGTTTTTTGCTCGTTAAAAGATGTCATCAGCAAGTTGTGGACAATGGTACTTTGAGTAAATATTTTTTCCCTTCCGCATGAGTCTGAGATTGAGTGTCTTTGCTGCGTGAATAAAAAAAGGTGAATTTAAGAGTGAAAAAAGCGTCTCGCGTTGTGAAATTTCAATGGTTATTTGGTCGTCTCCGGCTGCGCGATAGTTTGATTTGAATAAAACGCAGCCTTTGTATGTTTTTTTGAACTGTGCCTCATTGACGTAATATTTGAACAGGTGGTCTTTTGAGACATTTATAAGTGCATAGATATCAGTGTTGTTTTGTTTGGAGTGAAAAAGAACAAACGTCTCCATCATGTTTATATTGAAGCAAAACAGTCGACGTAAATCACCTTGTGTTGTGTTGGGTAGGCAGCTGATACTCCAAAATGATTTTTCGGTTTGTGACGGCGCAAGAATGCATTTCCTTAAATAGCATTGGGCAATCTCAATGATTTTTGGGTAGAGCGGGTGGCGGGATAGTCTGGAATACTTTGATTTGAAAGGGTATTCTTTGTCAGGAAAAGCGGCTACTCTTGTATGGATTTCGGATATGGCTGAAGGTTTTTCCTGGTAAAGCCATTTTTCTTGTGTGTCAGTATCAACTATCTCGTCAAGTTTACAGTATCCTGCTGTGTTAGATACGTGCATGATGTTTCGAAGACGGATGCCTTTGCGATCGGCAGCTTTTATCGCATATTCCTCCGTGAATGCAAGGTGCTCCTTGTTGACTTTTTGGAAGGCGAATTGCGTAATCGTATTGTTCTCTTTTTTGTGTTGGGTAAGTCTGTTTAGGATGTCAACGCTTTGCCCAATGTAGAATGTGACGTCGTCGAATGCTAAACAATAGACTCCGCATCTGTTGTCCGCATCCAATGCTTGGAAAGTGGCGTGGCTGTCTTTGTAGTCAATAAAGTCATTAAAGCCGAGACTTCTTATTGTCTGCTTCTGTTGCTCCAAGTAAGTGATAGGCATGGCTCTCTCGCACCTTCTTCGCATGGTTCGAGATGAAACGGTCGCAGTTTCTTGATTGGGCGACCTGGGCGATCCACAATTTCCCCTTTAAAAGTTCTTGAAGGGGGGCGCGGGGGGAAACTTCTTTCAAGAAGTTTCCCCCCGCATCTTCGCTTTGCTCTTACGCTTTGATCTTTCTCTCCCCCAGCAGCGCGGCGCGGATGGTCTCGTCCAGGCCCGGGTGGGGGAACACCAGCGCCTCGGCCTGCCGGCGCGTCCAGCCCTGGCTGACGATGAGCGTGGCCAGCGTGCCCATGGCGGACGCGCCGTGCCCGACGGCGGTGATGCCGGCGATCTTGTCGTCCTTCCAGACGACCCGGGCGAAGCCGGCGGTGTCGGCATGGGCCTGGGCGATGGGGTTGGCCACGAACGGCGCTTCGGAGACGGCGTCGCCCGGGGCGGCTATGGCCCCGACGCGCATGATCTCGGGGGAGCCGTAGTAGCAGCCCGGGATGGGGCCCGGGGCGTAGGGGGCGGGTTCCAGGCCGGCGGCGTGGCGGGCGGCGTAGACCCCCTGGCTGGCGGCGGCGTGGGCCAGCAGGATGCGGCCGTTGCAGTCGCCGACGGCGTAGATGCCGGGGGCGGTTTGCAGGGTGTCGTCGGTGGCGATCCAGGCCCGGTTGGGCGAGGTGTCGGCAAAGGTCGCGCCCAATTCGGCCAAGCCCGGCGCCACGGTGGCGGCAAAGCGGCCGATGGCCACCAGCGCCTTGTCGGCCATGATCACCTCGCCGCCGGCCAGGGTCAGCTTGGCCCGGCCGTTCTCGGTGACCAGACTTTCCACCTTGGCCCCGGGGCGGGCGTCGATGCCTTTGCGGCGCATGACCTGGGCCACCACCTTGGACACGTCCGGGTCCTCGATGGGGGCCAGCCGGGGCGCGGCGTCGACGAGGGTCACCTTGGTCCCCAGGCGGTGGTAGATCTCGGAGATTTCCAGGCCGATGGCTCCGGCTCCGACGATGACAAGGCTTTCCGGCGGCGTCTCGAAATCGAGCACCGGCGCGACGCCGAGCACGGCCTGCCCGTCGGGCCTGACGCCCGGGAAGGCGGCGGCCCGCGAGCCCAGGGCCAGGATCAGGGCGTCGAAGGGGATGTCCTCTTTTTCGGCCCTGGCGGCCACGTGGGCCATGCCCACGGAAACGCCGGCCAGATTGGCGGTGACGAGGCGGATGCCGCGTTTCTTGAGGGTGGCGGCCATGGCCGAATGGGTGGCGGCCAGGAGTTTTTTCTTTTTGGCCTGGATGGCGGCCAGATCGGGCGTGACGGAACCGGAGGCCAGTTTCTGCCTGGCCTGGGCGGCCAGGGCCTCGACGGCCAGGGTCGTGGCCAGCAGATGCTTGGTCGGGATGCAGCCCCAGTTGAGGCAGGTGCCGCCGAGCTTGCCGCGTTCGACCAGGGTGACGTCGAGGCCGGCCGCCTGTCCGGTCAGCGCCGCCTCGTAGCCGCCGGGGCCGGCCCCGACCACCACGAGGCGTTTGCCCGGGTTAGAGGTCATCGGTGATCTCCATGGCCCGGGCGGCATGGGTCTCGTCCAGCCGGCCCACGGGCAGCGTGGTCGGGCAGGCGCGCACGGCCTCCGGGTCGGTTTCGGCCTGGGCCAGAATATCGAGCAGGTCGGCCACGAAGGCGTCGAGGGTGTCCTTGCTTTCCGTCTCGGTGGGCTCGAACATGAGCGCTTCCTTGACGATCAGCGGGAAGTAGATGGTCGGGGCGTGGTAGCCCTTGTCGAGCAGCGCCTTGGCGATGTCCAGGGCCCGGACGTTTTTCTCGGCGGCCAGTTTCGCGGCCGAGGCCACGAATTCGTGCATGCAGGTGCGGTTGTAGGGCACCTCGATGGCGTCGGCCAGCCGGGCCCGCAGATAGTTGGCGGCCAGGACCGCCGATTCCGACACGCGCACCAGCCCCTCGCGCCCCAGGCGCAGGATGTAGGCGTAGGCTTTGAGCACCACCCCGAAATTGCCGTAAAACGGGGCCACGTAGCCGATGGATTTGGGATGGTCGTAGCGTAGGGAATAGCGGCCGGCCTCGTCCTTTTCCACCCGGGAAACGGGCAGATAGGGGATGAGGCGTTCGGACACGCCGACCGGGCCCGAGCCGGGGCCGCCGCCGCCGTGGGGCGTGGCAAAGGTCTTGTGGAGGTTCAAGTGCACCACGTCGAAGCCGGCGTCGCCCACCCGCAGCTTGCCGAGAATGGCGTTGAGATTGGCCCCGTCGTAGTAGAGCAGGGCGTCCACCTTGCGGCAGATGGCCACTATTTCCGGCAGATGGCGCTCAAAAAGGCCCAGCGTGTTGGGCACGGTCATCATGACGCCGGCGGTTTCGTCGTCAACCGCGGCCGCCAGGGCGGCCGGGTCGATGATGCCGTCCTTGGACTCGATGCTCACCACGTCGAAGCCGGCGATGGAGGCCGAGGCCGGGTTGGTGCCGTGGGCCGAGTCCGGACAGATGATTTTGGTTTTTTTGTGGCCCCGGTCGGCGTGGTAGGCGGCCATCATCAGCGCCCCGGTCAGTTCGCCGTGGGCCCCGGCCATGGGATGCAGGGTAAAGGCGGCCATGCCTGTGATCTCGCACAGGAACCGCTCCATCTCGTAGAGGACTTCCAGGGCCCCGGCGGCCATTTCGCCGCCGCCGGGCAACTGGGGCAGCAGCGGATGGAGCCGGGCGAATCCGGGCAGGGCGCCCACTTCCTCGGTGAACTTGGGGTTGTACTTCATGGTGCACGACCCCAGGGGATAGAAGTTGGAGTCCACCCCGTAGTTCTTGCGGGAAAGCGCGGTGAAATGGCGCACCACGTCGAGTTCGGACAGGGAGGGCAGCCTGGGGTCGCCGCCGCGCAGCAGCGTGGCCGGGATGAAGTCCAGGGGATCGGTCTTGGGGGCGTCTGGCCACACGCCTTCGCGGCCGGGGACGGATTTGGAAAAAACGGTGCTCATAGGACGTTCTCCACCCGCCGGACCAGACGGTCGATGTCGGCACGGTCGTGCTTTTCGGTGCAGCAGACAAGAAGCGCGTTTTCCAGGCCCTTGTAGTAGCGGCCAAGGGGGAAGCCCGGGATGACGCCCTCGTCCATGAGCTTTCTGGCCACGAGCTTGGCCTTGACCGGGAACACGACGGCGAACTCGTTGCCAAAGGGCGCGGCGTTGACAAGCCGCACGCCCGGGATGGCGCACAGCTTCCAGGCGGCGTAGTTGGCGTTTTCAATGGAGCGGGCGGCCTGTCTGGTCAGCCCCTCGTTGCCGGTCAGGCACAGGTTGATAAGCGCCCGCAGGGCGCACAGGGCCTGATTGGAGCAGATGTTGGACGTGGCCTTCTGCCGCCGGATGTGCTGCTCCCGGGCCTGCAGGGTGAGCACGTAGCCGGTGCGGCCGGCGGCGTCATGGGTGCGGCCGGCGATGCGGCCGGGCATCTGCCGGACAAGGGCCTTTTTGCAGGTCATGATGCCGAGATAGGGACCGCCGAACGACAGCGGCAGGCCGAGGCTCTGGCCTTCGGCCGTGGCGATGTCCGCGCCCATGGCCCCGGGGGTCTTGAGCACGGTCTGGAGCACCGGATAGCAGGACAGGACAGAGACGGCCCCCTTGGCGGCGGCATGGGCGAAAAGTTCGGTGAAGTCCTGGACGTTGCCGAAAAAATTGGGGTTTTGCACCACGACGGCGGCCGTCTTGTCGTCCACGGCGGCGGCCAGTCCTTCCATGTCGTCCAGGCCGTCCTTGTGGGGCACGGTGACCAGTTCGAGATGGAGATTCCTGGTGTAGGTGGCCAGCACAATACGGTAGATGGGGTTGACCGTCTCGCTGACCACGGCCTTTTTGCGGCGGGTGTGGCGCACGGCCATCATCAGCGCCTCGTACAGGGCCGTGCCGCCGTCGTAGACGCCGGCATTGGAGCATTCCATGTCGAGCAGCCGGCACACGGCGGTCTGGTATTCGAAGATGGCCTGGAGCGTGCCCTGGGAGGCCTCGGGCTGGTACGGCGTGTAGGCGGTGTAGAACTCCCCGCGCGACAGGAGCAGGTCCGAGGCGGCCGGCACATAGTGGTCGTAGTAGCCGCCGCCAAGAAAGCTGACCATGTCGATACGGTTTTTGGCGGCCAGCCGTTCCATGCCGGCCCGCACGGCCATTTCCGTGGCTCCCCGGGGGAGGTTGAGGCTTTGGGGGCGAAGGGCCGGGGGGATCTCGTCGAACAACTCGGCAACGTCGCGTGCGCCGACGACGCCGAGCATCTCCCGGATCTCATCCGGGGTGTGGGGGATATAGGGCATGTCCGGCTCCGGATTAATGCTCGGCCTTGGCGATTTCCTCGTACTCCTCGGGCGACAGCAGGCCGGCGGGTTCGGCCGACAGGCGCACCCGGATGAACCAGCCTTCGCCGAAGGGGTCGGAATTGACCTTCTCGGGAGCGCCTTCGAGGTCTCCGTTGACCTCGATGACCTCCCCGGAAACCGGGCTGTAGAGTTCGCTGGCCGCCTTGACGGACTCGACCGAACCCATCTCCTGTCCGGCTTCCACCGTATCGCCGACGGCCGGCAGTTCCACAAAGGTGATGTCGCCGAGCTGTTCCTGGGCGAAATCGGTGATGCCCACCACGGCGATGTCGTCTTCCACCCGCGCCCATTCATGGGTCTTGGTGTAGAGCAGGTCCTTTTGCATGTCGCGTCTCCCTCCACAGGATGGTGCTGCTTGCGCCCGGCCGCGAAATGGGCGGCGGGCTGGCCTCAATTACCCCTTTGCGAAGCGGCGGGCAACCCATGGCCGGCGCTTGGCCGGCTGCCTTGGCGAATATTCGTCGGCCGTGCCCCTGGTTGCGCATTCCAGGGTTTCGCGGTAACACAGATGATGCACCAAGGTGCGCTTTTGATTCCTTCCCGGGGTGATATGTGATCCGCAACGTCGCGGCTTCGCCGCTTTTGGCCACCGCTCCCGTGCCGTCCCGTTGGGTCGACGGCCGGTTGGACCTGCATGTTGCCGGTCGCGATTTCGTGCTGCGCCGTGACGAGGACATGGAGGCGCTGTGGGAACAGCTTGGCCGGGACGAGTTCGGCGCGGACGAGCGCATGCCGTACTGGGCCGAGCTCTGGCCGGCCAGCCTGCTGCTGGCCGCCTGGCTCGGGGCGCGGCGCGAGGCCGTTGCCGGCCGGCGCTGCCTGGAACTCGGCTGCGGCATGGGGCTGGCCGCCCTGGCCGGCGCGGCCTTTGGCGCCCGGGTGGCGGCCGTGGATTATGCGGAGGCGGCCGTGGCCCACGGCGCCCGCAATGCCCGGGCCAACGGCCTTCACGTCGACTGGGCCGTCATGGATTGGCGCCGGCCGTGCTTTGCCCCGCACCGGTTCGATGTCGTCTGGGGCAGCGACATCCTGTATGAAAGCCGGTTTTACGAGCCCCTGGCCATGCTTTTCAAGACCCTGCTCGCTCCGGGCGGACGCATCTGGCTGTCCGAACCCTGGCGCGCGGTGTCGCATTCCGTGTGGGACCGGCTGGCGGCCGACGGCTTTGCCGTGGCCAGGGTCCATGAGGAGTCCGTGGCCCTGCTGGCCTGCCGCAGCACTGTCAGTATCTACGAGATCAGCCTGTAACGAGGAGGGACGCATGGGGCAGACCATCCGCTTCGGCGTGTCGCTCAATTCCGAATTGTTGGAAAAATTCGACGCGCTTTGCGACGAGAAAAGCTATCAGACGCGCTCGGAGGCCATCCGCGACCTCATCCGGGGCGTTTTGGTCCAAAAGGAGTGGGAACAGTCCGACAAGGAGGTGGCCGGCGTGCTGACGCTCGTCTACGACCACCACACCTCGGATCTGGCCCAACGGCTCATCGAGATCCAGCACGAACAGCATGACGTCATCCTGTGTTCCATGCACGTGCACCTCGACCACCACAACTGTCTGGAGGCGCTGGCCCTCAAGGGACCCGGCGAATCCGTGCAAAAGCTCTCGCAAAAGCTCATCTCCACGCGCGGCGTCAAATACGGCAAGCTCACCCTGGCCACCACCGGCCAGGAGATTGTCTGAAGACGGGAGGTGAGGCGAGGTGAGGTGAGGCGAGGTGAGGCGAGGTGAGGCGAGGAGGGGATGCCTCCGGCGGCCGGGGGGGATCATCCCCCCCGGACCCCCTGGATACGTATGATTGACGAGGATGGCGCAACGTTGTTGGAGCGCGGCAGACCGCCGGGAAAGACCGGCTGGCCGCCGGCGGTGTCCACAAGATCGACCAGTGTTCTCTTTCGTCCCCGTATCCCGTTGCAGGGGTCCGGGGGGATCATCCCCCCGGCCGCCGGAGGCCCTTCCCAGGGGTCGGGCTTGGCCGGGGCTTTACAGCCCGGACGCGCGAACGTAGTGAACCCCTCCCCGCCGCCGCTCAATTTTTTTCGAGGGGCCGGGGGGGCGTTTCGCCCCCGGCGGAGCCAGGCCATGCCCCTGGCAGCGTCCGGAACGCCTGCGTTTTCCGGACGCCGGAGACTTCCTATGCGAGACATTCAAAGCGGCCCGCCCGCACTCCCCATCGCCCTGGACCGGGTGGGCATCAAGAATTTCCGGCTTCCCCTGGTCGTGCGCGACCGCGAGCGCGGCCGCCAGCACACCGTGGCCGACGTGGAACTGTCGGTGGATCTGCCGGCCCGGTTCAAGGGCACCCACATGAGCCGGTTCGTGGAAGCGCTGTCGGGGTTTACCGGCGAACTCGACCTCGTGTCGTTCAAGACGCTGCTGGCCGACGTGCGCAGCCGGCTGGAAGCCGAGAACGCCCACCTCACCCTGCGGTTCCCCTATTTCCTGGCCAAGTCGTCGCCGGCGACCGGGGCCCGGGCCCTGATGGACTACGCCTGCCAGGTGTCGGGCGAGTTCGTGGGCGGCCGGTTCCGCCAGACCCTTGGCGTCGAGGTGCCGGTCATGACGGTGTGCCCCTGCTCGCTGGCCATCTCCGACCAGGGGGCCCACAGCCAGCGGGCCGTGGTGTCCATCCGCTGCCGGTTCTCGGGCTTCGTCTGGCTTGAGGAGCTCATCGAGCTGGCCGAGGCGGCCGGGTCGTCGCCGGTCTATGCGCTGCTCAAGCGCGAGGACGAGAAATACGTCACCGAGCATGCCTTCGACAACCCGACCTTTGTCGAGGACGTGGCCCGGCACGTGGCCAACGCCCTGACCGGCCATCCCAAGGTGACCTGGTTCCGGGTGGAGGTGGAGAGCTTCGAGTCCATCCACAACCACAGCGCCTTTGCCGACATCGAGTGGCGAAGCGAGCGGTAGCGCCGCTCTCCGGGGGGAGGCGCGCACAAAAAAGCCGGGGCCTTGCGGTCCCGGCTTTTTGCATCGTCCGGCCGGGGCGCGGCCCTAGGCGAAAGCCTTCATGAGCATGGCCGGGGCCTGCAGGCTGGCCGCGTGGCCCGCCGCGTCCAGGATGTCCGCATCGGCCCAGCCCGCCGCCCGCAGGGCGTCCACATCGGCCTTGGTCACGGACTTCGGATCGGACACCATCTTTTTTACGAAGGCGAGCAAGGCCGTCTCGTTTTCCTCGAAGGGAACCTCCGCCATGTCGGCCTCCAGGGAGGCGAAGTCGTCCTCGGCCATGCCGGCGCGGCACAGGAGATCCTTGTTGAAGCTGACGCAGAAGGGATAGTCGTAGGCCCTGGAGGCGATGTAGCGGATGGCGGCCAGGAGCTGGAAGCTCAGGCGGGGATGGCCCATGTAGTACCTGAGGGCTCCGGCCTGGATGGCCATGAGGCCGGGGCTGGCGCTTAAAAGCCGCATGGGGGCGGGCACGGGCACGCCCGGGGGGAAGATGCCGTAGATGTCCTTGACCACGCCCTCGGCTTCCTCGGGTTCGACGGTTTTGAGCGTAAACATCGCAGTGTCTCCTTGGGTTGGGTGGGTTGTCACGGCCGGCGTGCCAGGAGCCGGCCGAAAATCATGCGGTCAAAGGCGGCAAACGGACCGGAGTGCTTGGCAACCTTCATCGTCAGCAGCGCCCCCTGCCAGGCGGAGACGATAAACGCGGCCGTTTCCGCCGGATCGAGGCCTTCCGGCAGTTCCCCGGCGGTCCGGGCCTCGTCGAGGATTGCGGCCACGGGCCTGGCCAGGCCGCTTAAGGCCTTGTCGAGGCGTTCCCGGAAGGCGGGGGAGAGGTCGCTCATTTCCTGGGCCAGATTGCCGATGGGGCAGCCCAGGGCGTAGCCCTGCCCGGCCTGGAGCGCCGCCGCCCCGGCGAAAAACGTCCGCAGCCGGTCCAGGGGGCCAAGGTCCGGCCGGTCCAGGGCCTGCCGGACCTTGGCCCCCAGATGGGCCATGTGGTGCTCCACCACGGCCAGCCCGAAGGCTTCCTTGCTCGGAAAATAATGGTAAAACGACCCCTTGGGCACGCCGACGGCGTCGAGGATGTCCTTGATGCCGGTATTGTTGAACCCCTGGCGGCGGATGATCTCCGCGCCGGCCTCGATGATGCGGGCTTTGGTGTCGTCTGGCATGACGCTGTGAATAGACCGGTCGTCTGGAAGAGACAAGGCAGTTTTTCCGAGAGGGGATGCCGGGGCAGGGGGCTTACGGTTTTTCGGCCGGCGGCGGCTGGTGCAGGAAGAATGTGGCCTGGGAGCGCAGGATGTCGTTGTCGCAGGACGAGTAGGCGGCCTTGAAATCGTCTTCGTTTTTTCCGAACACGTAGGAGGTCATGGTGTAGAGCAGTCTGCCCCGGGGCAGAAATGTCTGGCGCACGAGTTGTAACCTTATGTCGCCGTTTTCGTCGGCGACCCGTCGCAAATAGATTGCATCATACGTCCGACGTCCCTGCAACAGCGATGGCCGGCAACTGACGTTGAACCCTTTGAGTTTTTCGGAAACATACTCTTTGACCAATTCGCAGTTGGCAAAGTCGGAAGTTGTGGGTAGGAAATCTTCAGGACGTTCGCTGACGCAAATGTAAAAACGGCAATCGCCGCTTTGCGCCATCACCGAGACCAGGCATGAAGATGTGCGTTCCTCGGTCACGGTCCACCCCTTGGGCGCAATGAAGCTGAAAAGAAATTGTTTGTTGACGTAGCGGGGGCTGGCGGGTTCCTTGCAGCCCGAAAGCAGGGCGCAGGCGGCCATGAGGAGCAGGGAGAGGATGCGCATGGCCGCATCTAGCATGTCGGCCGGCCCGGTTCAACCGGGGCCGGCGGGCTGTTTGGGCCTGTCTGCTTGCCCGACAGGCTTGCTTGCATTATGATAAGGATGCAGCTACGTCCTTTTCCGAGGAGTCAAACCCATGACCGACGCCATTTCCGCTGCCCAGTCCGCTTTTGGCGCCCTGTCCGCCTCCATGGCGGTCACGGCCAACAACGTGGCCAATATGAACACCGACCGGTTCAAGTCCCAGGACGTCCGACTGGCCACCGGCCCCCAGGGCCAGGGCGTGCAGGTGGGCAACGTGGTCGAGGACGCCTCGTCCGGGGGCTACCGCCCGACCAACGAGGGCATGGTCGAGACGAGCAACGTGGATCTTGTCCGGCAGTCCGTGGACATGATGCAGACCGGGCGGGCCTTTGAAGCCAATGCCGCGGTCATCCGCACGGAAGACGACATGGCCGGAACGCTCCTGGATATGCGGGTCTGATCCGGCGTTTCGAAAAGTGGACGGATTGTTGAAAATTGTAAAAATGACCCTGTGACCCGGCGGCCCGGGCAGCGTGACGCCGGGAGTGGGCGGGCGCTGTCGGGATCTTCCCGGTGGTGGCTGTGCGTTCGCCGCACGCCTCGCGCCGGCTGTCGGGAAGGACGGAAAGGCCGCGGGCCTGTTTGGGCCTCGCGGCGTTGATGTCGGCGGGCGTCACCGGGGAAGACGGGGGCGTGCGACGAGATATGTCTATTCGGTATGTTTATTGCACCAAAAATTCGCCGTCAGTAATTTGACAGCTCCGGGGCGAAACTCGAGCGCACGTCAGACCGCGTTGGCGCGGTATTTTTTCCGGAGGCCAGATGGAACTCAACCTTTCCGGCATGGTAGGCCAAAGTCCTTGCCTGGGCGAGGTCTTGCGGGTGCTGTCCAAAGTGGCGCCCACCGACAGCACGGTGTTGGTCACCGGGGAATCCGGCACGGGCAAGGAACTGCTCGTGCGCGCCCTGCACGCCAACAGCCGCCGGGTCGGCAAGCCCTTCGTGCCGGTCAACTGCGGGGCCATCCCCAGGGAACTGCTCGAATCCGAGCTGTTCGGCCATGAAAAGGGCGCGTTCACCTCGGCCGTGCGCACCCGCCAGGGACGCTTCGAGCTGGCCGAGGGCGGCACCATCTTTCTGGACGAAATCGGCGAAATGGACCTCAGCCTGCAGGTCAAGATCCTGCGGGCCCTGCAGGAAAAGGAATTCGAGCGGGTCGGCGGCGACAAGACCCTCAAGGCCGATGTGCGCATCGTGGCCGCCACCAACCGCGATCTGGAAGCCGAGGTCCAGGCCGGCCGGTTTCGCGAAGACCTCTACTACCGCCTAAACGTCATCCCCCTGCACCTGCCGCCGCTGCGGGAGCGGGGCGAGGACGTCCTGCTTCTGGCCGACCATTTCCTGCGCCGGTTTTGCCGGCAGAAAAACCGCGCCACCCTGACGTTCGCCCGGCCGGCCCGGGACATGATCCTGGCCTATCCGTGGCCGGGCAACGTGCGGGAACTCGAAAACATCATGGAGCGGCTCTCCATCCTGTGCGAGAACGACGAGATCGCCGTGGAGGATTTGCCGCGAAAGGTCCTGGACAACGCGGGCGTGGCGCCGCCGCCGATTGTTGCGGCCTGCCTGCCGGCGGGTTTTCGCTGGCCGTGTCTGGGCGACATGGAGGCCAAATCCATGGGGCTTAAGGAATTCCTCGACACAATGGAGGAAAAGCTCCTGGTCGAGGCCCTGGGACGGGCCGGCGGCGTCAAGAATCAGGCGGCCGAGCTGCTTGGCATCAAGCGCACGACCCTGATCGAGAAGCTGAAAAAACGCAACATGGGCGGCGAATGAGCACCGGACGGGGAGTGCCGAGCATGGGTGTTGCATGGTTTTTGCTTGGAGGCCCGGCGTGAGTCTCCCAACAATCCGCGCCGGCATACGGCGCATTCTTTGCGCGGCCGTGTTGGCCATCCTGCCGGCGGGAACAGCCCTGGCCCTGTCCGTTTCCACGGTGACCCGTCCGGATACCGATTCGCTGCTGCTGCAGTTTGCCCGCAAGGGCGTCAATCCCAACATCGAGCGCACCGGCCCGGCCGAGATCAGCCTGAGCTTTCCTCCCGGGACCCTGGCCGGGGAGCCCAAGCCCGACAGCGTGGATTTCGGCTCCTCGCGGATGCTGGAAGGCCTGCGCCAGGACGGCGACCGGATCGTCGTGCGTCTGAAAACCGACGCGTTCGGTTTCGTGGGCTGGCCCGAGGGCGAGCAGGGCCTCAAGCTCCAGGTCTACCGCGACCCGGCCGGGGCCAACTGGACGCCGGGTGCGCCCGGATCGGCCGCATCCACCACCTCGCCGCCCGTGGACACGACCGCCGCCCCCCGGACCACGCCGGCCCTGGTGCTGCCCGTCACGCCGCCCAACAACAAACCCGGCCCGCTGGATCTGCCGCCCCTGCCGCCGGCCCTGGCCCAGGCCCCCCAGCCGGCCGGGTCCGCTGCCCCGGCTGCGCCCCAGGCTGCCGACGCCAAGGCCGCGACGCCTGCCTCCGAAGCGTCCAAGGAACCCTTTTACGCCGTACCCTATTCGTTGCGGGCCGCTGCCGGCCACATGCCGGCTGAAAAGGCCCCGATACTGCGCCCGGCCGGCATGCAGACGCCGGCTGTGCCCGACGCCCGGACCGAACAGGCCGGCGCGTCCCAGGGGCAGGCTCCCGGCAGCCCGGCCCAGCCGGCGGTCAAGCTGCCGCCCATTCCCAAAGAGACGGCCGCCGCTCCCGAAGCCCGGGGGGCCGTGACGCCGCCCGGCGCAGCCGGGCCGGCCCAGACGGCCGATGTCGCCAAGGCCGGGGAGCCGCAAACGCCGCCTGCCCCGGGGCAACAGCCGGACGGGCCGGCCGCGCCCGCCCAGACGGCCGCCGCCGGCAAGACGCCGGCTGCGCCCGAGCCGGCCAAAGACCCCCAGGAAGAACTGGATGCCAACGTCCTGCTCTCGGCCCAGGCCGAGAAGCTGGCCGGCAACTACGACGCGGCCCGCAACATGATGCAGGAACTCAAGGCCAAACCCAATCTGGCCCCGGCCGTGCGCGAGGATCTGCTGCATTCCCTGGCCGCCCTCAATGTGGACCAGTACAAGGACGAGGCCGCCGCCCACTATGACCAGGTCCTGGGGTCCCTGCAGGAGGCCCTCAACTTCAACCCCAATTCCTATCGCGTGCCCGAGGCGCTGCTGCACCTTGGCATGCTCAACCTCCGGGTGGGCAACCTGCCCGAGGCCAGGGGCTACTTCAACGTCCTGACCAAGAAGTATCCCAGCGACGCCAACGTGCCCCTGATCAACTTCTATTGGGGCGAGTATTATTATGATAACGGCGATTACAAGAAGGCTGCCGACGAATACCAGGGGTTGATCGAGAAATTTCCCGAGAGCAAATACGTGCGCGAGGGCGCGATGGGGTTGGCAAAAACCCTGGTGCGCCTGGGCCGCTACAAGGAAGCCGGCCAGATCGCCGATTACATCAACAAACGCTGGCCGCGCTATTACGTCGAGTTCCCGCCGATCCTGCGCATCGAGGGCGATATCGCCTACCGCAACGGCGACTACAAGAAAGCCCGCGACAACTACCTGCTTTTTTACAACATGGAACCCAAGGTCAAGGACGCCGACATGGTCCTGGCCCGGCTGGGCGACATTTACGCCAGGCTCGGCAACAAGCCGGCCTCGGTGGACTTCTACAACCTCGCCGTCAAGGACTATCCCAACCGCGAGGGCGGGCTGATCTCCAAGATGCGGCTGGCCGAGCAGGGCGTCCACGACCAGCCCACCATCTCCGAGATGTTCACCCTCTTTGAGAAGCCGCTCTACGGCAGCCCGGAAGACATCTACCGCAGCATCCTGCGCGAGCATCCCAAGAGCCCCCTGGCCCCCCTGGCCCAGATCAAACTGGCCATGTGGCTGCTGTACAAGCAGAATTATCCTGAGAGCCTCAAGGAGGCGTCCCGGTACCTGGAGCTGTTCCCCAAAAGCGAACTGGCGCCCAAGGCCGAAGAGGTGGCCTTTACGGCCTTTGAAAAAATGGCCGTCGACCTGCTGGCCGACAAACAGTACGAACGGCTGCTGGCGGCCTTTTCGGACAATCCCATCCTGGTGGCCAACCGGGGCATGCTCTCCGACACCACCCGGCTGGGGCTGGCCCTGGCCAACCTGCGGGCCGGCCGGCCCAGGGAGGCCCTGGCCGAGGCCCTGCCCTTTATCGGCAGCAAGGAAAGCGACAACGGCCAGATGGCCCTGACCATGGCCATGGGCATCTATCACGACGAGCGGGCCTGGCGGGACATCGTGGAACTGGCCCGGCGGGTCCAGGGCTGGAAGTTCGGCCCGACCCAGCGGCGCGGCCTGGAATTCATGGTGGCCGACGCCCTGGAAAACCTGGGCGATTCCGAGCGGTCCCGGCACATCTGGGCCAAGCTGGCCGGCGATCAGGCCCTGGAGGCCGAAAAACGCTCCTTTGCCATGTATTTCATGGCCAAGGACGCCGTGGCCAACAAGAATTATGAAAAGGCCGAGCTGTATGCCGGCGAGGCGGCCTTCATGTTCCGCGAGACCGGCCAGGACCCGGACAAGCACAAGGCCTCCCTCAATATCCTGGTGGATGCGACCCGGGAACTCGGCCAGTACCCCAAGGCCCTCAAATGGGCCAACGAGTATTCGGCCCTGTGCCAGGAGGGCGGCGACGACTGGGCGGCCAACCGCCTGCGCACCGCCGCCATCCAGCGGTCCATGGGCGATATGGACGGCTGGCGCGCCACCCTGACCGCCATGCGCGATACGGCCCCCAACTCCCTCTATGGGCGCATGGCCGCCTCGGATCTGGCGGCCAGCGGCCTGGAGAGCCGCATTGACGCCCTGACCAAGGCCCAGTAGGCCCTGTTTTTTCGACCCGCTCTTGTCAACGCAGCCAAAAGCGGGCTAGAAAGTCGACACTGCCCCATGTCCCGCTGGCCGGGACAGGAAGGAGTGTCGCATGCCCAAGCAGCCGACAGCGCCCCCGCGCCAACCCGTGGCCGCCGGCCGGTTCTACGACGACGATCCGGCCGTTCTGCGCCGGACGGTCGCGGAGTATCTGGCCCTGGCCGCTCCCCGCTCCACAGTCCCGACCATTCTGGCCATGGCCCCCCACGCCGGGTACGTCTTCAGCGGCCCCGTGGCCGGCCGGACCCTTGGTCAGGCCAATCTGGCCGATACCCTGCTCCTCCTGGGACCCAACCACACCGGACGCGGCGCCCGGCTGGCCGTCTGGGACGGCGGCGTCTGGGACCTGCCCGGGGGGGCTGTGCCGGTGGATGCGGATCTGGCCCGGGGCTTCCTGGCCGCCGCCGGGGCCCTGACCGCGGACCGGGCCGCCCACCTGGACGAACATTCCCTGGAAGTGCTGTTGCCGTTTCTGCGCGAAGCCAGCCCCGGCTGCCGCATTGTCCCCGTGGCCGTGGCCGAGCCCGATCCGGCCGTCCTGTTCGACGCGGCCCGGAGCATGGCCGGCGTCATCCGCGGCCGGACCGCCCCTGTCTCCATTGTCGTCAGTTCCGACATGAGCCACTACGTTTCCCACGAAACCGCCAAACGTCTGGACTCCCTGGCCCTGTCCCGGGTGCTGGCCCTCGATCCCGAAGGGCTCTTCCGGGTGGTGCGCGAGGCCGGCATCACCATGTGCGGCGTGCTGCCCATGGTGCTTGGGCTGGCCATGGCCCGGGAACTCGGGGCCACCCAGGCCCGGCTTGCCGCCTACGCCACGTCGGCCGAGGCCAGCGGCGATTACGGCCAGGTGGTGGGCTACGCCGGCGTGCTCGTGTCCTGACCGGACTGTCTGCGCCAACCTGCAACCTCAAAGGAGATGCCTATGTGCCGTACCCTTTTTGCCGTGCTGGTGACGCTTGCGCTGTGCGCTCCGGGGGCCGCCCTGGCCCAGTTCGGCATTTTGCAGCAGGGGATCGACGCCGTGGCCGGCGGCAGGAAGGCGGCTTCGCCGGGCGGGGGCGCGTCGCCGTCGGGAGCGGCTTCGGGCGGAACCGGGGCGCTGGCCGGCGACGCCACATACAAAAACACGGCGCGCGGCTTCGAGTTCACCGTCCCGGCCGGCTGGAAGCTCGAAAACGGCGATCCGGCCAGCGAATCGGTGCTGTTCATGAAACCCGGCACGAGCTGGTCCTTCCAGTTCCATCTGGAGCAGATGGCGCCGAGTTTCCCCCGCAAGGCCTCGGTGGACGCCTCGCTTAAGCAGGCCAAGGAGATGGTGACCATCAACAAGTACCTGGAAGCCCGGCGGCGCGATGACGGCGACGCCAAAAAGAAGTGCGGCGTCATCGGTTGGGAGATCGTGGAAGCGCCCCAGAAAAACGATTACCAGCGCATCATCTGGCAGGCCTACGACGGCGACAACTTCTACATGAATTTCATGGCCGCCAGCGAGAACAAGGATTTTGCGGCGGCCCGGCCGGCCCTGCGACAGATCATGGACTCCATCAGGTTCTGCCGCTAATATGGCACGACGGTCTTCCCCCGTGCGGGACGGCCGGCAACACAGGAAGAGGTGCTATGAAACGCATGTCCGCTCTTGCCCATGTCGCCAGGATGACCACGGTCCTGGCCTTGTCCCTGGCCCTTGTCTCCTGCGCGGTCTATACGCCGCCCAACCCGCAGATATCGGGCGTGGTCGATCCGGCCACCCTGCCCGGGGCCGTGCGGACGGCCGAGTGGAATATCGGCGCGGTGCGCTACGTCTGGAAGGGGCAGGGGCTCAACTACTATGAGGCCGGCCTGTTCCCGGTGCTGCTGCTTTTCAGCAACCATTCGGGCCGCTATCCCGTGGTCTACGCCCAGGAATGCCGGGGCATCGGGGTCAATGGCGCGGAATACCCGCCGTATTCCATAGAGCAGGCGGCCGAAGTGGTCTTTGCCTCCACAGCCTACAAAAAGAGCGCCGAGGCGGCCGTGGTCGGCGGACTGACCGGCGCGGCCGTCGGCGCGGGGCTCGGGGCGCTGATCGGCTCGGGCTTCAACCACGGCTGGGGCGCGGGCCCCGGGGCGCTGATCGGCGCGGGCGTCGGCGCTGTCGGCGGCGCGGCCATGTCCCAGCAGCCGTCCATGGAGCAGTACCGGGCCTCGCTGTACCAGGAAATGGGCGCCTACGCCTGGAGGCCCTCGCCCATCCCGCCGGGCGGCCTCGTGCCGGGCTATCTGTACTTCCCGGCCAATGTCGGCATCCATTCGGTGCGGGTGGTGCTGCGCGTGGACAACCAGATGCAGACGTTGATCGTGCCCCTCGACAACCCGGCCTGGTAGGGCCGGGCTGCCCGGTCGAGCCGCCGGGGGGCGCTTTCGGGGCGAAAAAAAGGGGACCTGCCGGATGGCAGATCCCCTTTTTGACGCCCGGGGGCGTTATCGTCTAATCGCGTCCGCCGCGGTCGCCGCCGCGTCCGCCACGGTCGCGATCGCCGTAGCCGCCCCGACGGTCGCCGCCGGGCCGACGGTCGCGTCCGCCGCCGCCGGTCTTGGCATAGTCGGCCGGATCGTAGGGGATGCCGCGCTCTTCGTTCATGACGGCCTTGCGCGAAAGGCGGATGCGGCCGGTGGGCTCCACATCGAGCACCTTGACCTCGAGGTCCTGGCCCATCTGGACCACGTCGGCCGGGCTGGCCACGCGCTCCACATCGAGCTGGGAGACGTGCACGAGGCCTTCGAGGCCGGGCAGGATCTCGACGATCACGCCGCACTCGATGATCTTTTTGACCTTGCCCTTGTAGTTGGCGCCGACGTCGGCGTGCTGGTCGTAGTATTCCACCCGGGCCCGGGCCTTTTCCAGGGATTCGAGGGTGGGGGCGAAGATGGAGATCTTGCCCGTGTCCTCGATGTCGATGGACGCGCCCGTGTCGGCCGTGATGGACTTGATGTTCTTGCCGCCGGGTCCGATCACTTCACGGATTTTTTCCGGGTTGATGTGCACCACGGCCAACTGCGGGGCCAGGGCCGAGAGCTCCGGACGCGGCGCGTCCAGCACGTCGGCCATGCGGCCGAGGATGTGCAGCCGGGCGTCCTTGGCCTGGTTGAGCGCCTGGCGCATGACCGCCTGGGGAATGCCCGTGATCTTGATGTCCATCTGGATGCCGGTGACGCCTTCGGCGGTGCCGGCCACCTTGAAGTCCATGTCGCCCATGGCGTCCTCGTCGCCGAGGATGTCGGTGAGGATCACGAAGTCGTCGCCTTCCTTGATCAGGCCCATGGCGATGCCGGCCACCGGCTGCTTGATGGGCACGCCCGCGTCCATCAGCGCCAGGGATGCGCCGCACACCGAAGCCATGGACGAGGAGCCGTTGGACTCCATGACCTGGGAGACGACCCGCATGGTGAAGGGGAATTCCTCAGGGCCGGGCAGGACCGGGAGGATGGACCGCTCGGCCAGGGCGCCGTGGCCGATTTCCCGGCGCGACGGGCCGCGCAGCATCTTCACTTCGCCGACGCAGTAGGGCGGGAAGTTGTAGTGGAGCATGAAGCGCTTGTAGGTCTCGCCGTTAAGCGTTTCGATCTTCTGTTCGTCGCCCGTGGAACCGAGGGTGGCCACGCACAGGGACTTGGTCTCGCCCCGGGCGAAGATGGTGGAGCCATGGGTGCGCGGCAGCACGCCCACCTCGATGCCGATGGGGCGCACGGTGGTGGCGTTGCGGCCGTCCAGGCGGATGCCGGTGTCCTTGATCAGGGCGCGCAGGAGCTTTTTCTCCATGCCCTCCAGGATTTCGCCGGCTTTCATTTTGTAGACGGGCTGCTCCGGGAAGGCCTCGACCACGGCGTCGATGACGGCCTTCTTGACGGCTTTGCGGGCCTCGCGGCGGGGCATCTTGTCCTTGATGGTGAAGGCTTCGCGCAGGCCGGCCTCGGCCACTTCGTGCACCTTGGCCTCAAGTTCGGCAATGGGGGCCGGCGGGGTGAAGGCGATCTTGGGCTTGCCGGCCTTTTCGCGCAGCTCGTCCTGGAGGTCGAGCAGGGGCATGACAGCCTTGTGGCCCCATTCCAGGGCGTCGGCCAGCAGGTCCTCGGACACGAAGCGCCCGCCGCCCTCGACCATGACCACGGCGTCGCGGGACGCGGCGAAGATCAGGTTCAGCATGGAGTTGCTGTTGATCATGGGCACGGTGGGATTGAGCACGAACTGCCCGTCGATATAGCCCACCCGGCCGCCGGCGATGGGGCCCTCGAAGGGAATCTTGGACATGTGCAGGGCCGAGGAGGCGGCGGTCAGGGCCAGCACGTCGGGTTCGACCTGGCCGTCGGCCGAGAGCACCGTGGCGATGATCTGGACCTCGTCGCGAAATCCCTTGGGGAAAAGCGGCCGGCAGGGGCGGTCGATGAGCCGGCACACCAGCACCTCGCGCTCGGACGGGCGGCCGATTTCGCGGCGGAAGTACGAGCCCGGGATGCGCCCGGCCGCGTAGGACATTTCCTGGTAATCGACGACCAGGGGGAAAAAGCCTTTTTCTTCGGCCAGCGTCTGGGTGCAGGCCGTGACCAGCACCACCGTGCCGCCGGACTGGATCCAGACGGCCCCGTCGGCCTGGTTGGCCAGCCGGCCGGTTTCCAGGATGATGGAATTGCCGCCGACGGTGGTTTCGAGACGGGTAGGGGAAAACATCATTGTCATGGGCACCTCGTTGGAGAAAGGGATGCGGCAAAGCTGCGAGGCCGACCCTCCCGACATGCAGCAGGCGCGACGATTGTCGGGACACGGTCCCGGCAACGGGCGCGCATAATGCATGCACGGGAAGGCGGGGCCTGCTCCAAAAGGAGCAGGCCCCGTTTCGACGTCTTACTTGCGAAGGCCAAGCTTCGCGATCAGGTCGCGATAGCGTTGCACGTCCGTCTTCTTCAGGTAGTTTAAGAGTTTGCGGCGCTGGCCAACGAGTTTCAGAAGGCCCGTCCGGGAATGGAAATCCTTGGGATGGGACTTGAAGTGGCCGGTCAGGTAGCTGATGCGCGCCGTCAGCAGGGCGACCTGGACCTCGGGGGAACCGGTGTCGCCGTCGTGCTTCTTGTGATCCGTGATGACCTGTGCCTTGTCTTCGGCAGTCATAACCACAGCGCTATCCTCCAGTGTTGGGGGTGGGAGTGCGCGCGGCGGGGGAGTTCCCGCCGTGCCGGGCCGGCTGGGGGTCGCCGAAGAGACCCCGCAAAATGGCCCACCTGAGCCTGCCGTCCGTTTCCTCGGCCCTGGCCAGGGCCAGGGGCCGGTGGTCTTCGTCCGTGAGCAGGGCCTGCGTGCCCGGGGCGTAGGCCTCGCCGGCCGCGACCCGGCCGCCCTGGCGCACCCGCGCGGCCGCGGCGGCGGCAAGCGCCACCTTGGGCCAGTGGGGCAGGGCGTCCGCGAGCGGGATGATCCGCCCGGGCAGGGTCTGCGGCGCAGCCAGGATGTCGTCCAGGCGATGGGCCCGCGTCAGGTCGAAGGGACGGCTCGCTTCACGGGTCAGGGCGGTCATGACGGCGCCACATCCCAATCGCTTCCCCAGGCTGTGGACCAGGGAGCGTATGTAGACGCCGGACGAAACCCGGACCCGGAAGGTCGCCGACGGCAGGTCGATACTGACGGCCTGCGCGTCGAAGACGGAAATATCTTTTTCCTTCACCGGGGTGTCCAGACCCTTGCGGGCCAGTTCGTACAGGGGACGCCCCTGGTGTTTGGCCGCCGAATAGGCCGGCACTTCCTGGCGGGTGTCGTGCCGCCAGTTTTCAATGGCCGTCGTCAGGGCTTCGGCCGTCACGTGGTCAAACGGCGCTTCGGCCGTCACGGCGCCCTGGACGTCGTAGGTGTCCGTGGTCCGGCCCAGGCGCAGCCCGCCCAGATAGGTCTTTTCGCCTTCCATGACGTACGGGGCGATTTTGGTGGCCTCGCCGAGCAGCACCACCAGCACGCCGGCGGCCAGGGGGTCGAGCGTCCCGGCATGGCCGATCTTTTTTTGGCCCAGGCGCTTGATGGCCGTCAGGCACCAGTTGGACGTCGGGCCTGTCGGCTTGTCCAGCACCAGCACGCCGTGGAGCTGGGGCAGGCGCGCCTCAGCCATGGCCGGCCTCCACGGCCCGGGCCACGGCAGCGGCCAGGATTTCGCCGGCAGCGGCCAGGGGCTGGTCGAGCCGGCCGCCCGAGGCGTTTTTATGCCCGCCGCCGCCAAACGCGGCGGCCACGGCCTGGATGTTGACCGCGCCCACCGAGCGCAGGGAAAACTTGACGCCGCCTTCGGGCAGTTCGCGCACCAGCACCGCCGCCATAACGCCCCGGACGCGCAGGGCATTGTTGATCAGCCCTTCGCAATCTTCCGAGGACGTGCCGGTGCGGGCGAACATCGCCTGGGATATCCCGATCAACCCCACCTGTCCATCATGAAGCAGGCGCAGGCCGCCAAGAACCTCGGACCACAGGCGGATGCGGTTGACGCTCCACTGGTTCTTGATGCGCGCCCCGACGGCCCCGATGTCCAGGCCCCCCCGGATCATCTCGGCCACCATCTCCAGGCAGTCGGGGGTGGTGCTGCCGAAGCTGAAAAAGCCGGTGTCCGTGGCCATGGCCGTGTACAGGGCCTCGGCCATGGGGCCGGCCAGAGGGATGCCCAGGTCCCGGGCCAGCAAGGCCACCATCTCGCCGGTGGCGCACCGGGCCGGATCGATCCAGTTGACGGCCCCGAAACCCGGATTGCCCAGGTGGTGGTCGATAACGGCCATGCGGGCCGGATCGAGCACCTGCTCGAGGTCGCCCAGGCGGTGGGCGTCGCCGCAATCGAGGACAAGGGCCAGATCGTAGTCCGTCGTCGCCGGACGCCGGACCAGGGGGGCGGGCAGGGGCAGCCAGCCGTACTGGGTCGGGGCCGGGGATTCGTTGGCCAGGGTGAAGGTCTTGCCCAGGGCCGCCAGGATGTGGCCCATGGCTGCCGTGGCCCCCAGGGCGTCGCCGTCGGGTGAGGCATGGGCGGCCACCACGAAGGTGCGGCCGTCGCGAATCCGGCGGACGATTTCACGCCTCGGGTCGGGCATAGACCATGTCCTCCAGATAGGTGTCGCGGGCAAAGCGCAGGTCCGGCACGAACTTCATGCGAAGCCGTTGGCCGAGGAGTTTGCGCAGGTAGCCCTTGGCCTGTTCCAGGCCTTTGGCCGCGGCGGCCAGCCGGGCCTCGTCGCCGCTTAGGGTGTAGTAGACGCGGGCAATGGTCAGGTCGGCGTTGAGCGCCGCGCCGGTGATGGTGACCAGTTCCAGGCGCGGGTCGCGGACATCCTCGACCAGGGCCAGGGCCATTTCCTTGGCGATCTGGTCGGCCAGCCGGTCGGATCGCCGCGATGTGGTGCTTTTCATGAAATATTCCGTGCCTTACAGCGTTATGATCGCGATGTCGTCATCGACCAGTTCGGCTTCGGCGGCAGCCACGACCATGTTCAGCGCCTTTTGGAGCAGGCCCCGGGCATGGGTGGCGTCGCCGGAGACGGTGACGGCGGCCAGGACAAGGGTGTCCCAGGATTCCTGCATGGCGATTTCGGCGGCAGCCACGTTGAATTTGTTGCGCAGCTTCTGCTTGATGCTCTGGGCCACGCGGCGCTTGCCCTTGAGCGAGTCGTTGCCGTGGAGGGCGAATTGGAGCGTGAGGACGCCTACGACCATGTTCCGTTCCTCCCCCGGCCTGGAGGGCAGGCCTTCTCCGGCAGGCGGCAAGGGGCGACGCTGCTTCCGGTCATGTCTGGTCGCATCGCGTGGTTGCGGCAGTTTGCCCGGCCCATCCGGGCCGCGGCGACCGGGCGCTTTTGCGCCTGCGGCCGAAACCGGGGGACGCGGTGCGCCCCCCGGAACCGTGCATCGTTAGAGCGTGGCTTTCTCTTCCACCGACTCGAAGGCCTCGATGACGTCGCCGACCTTGATGTCGTTGAAGTTTTCCAGACCAACGCCGCATTCGTAGCCCTTGGTCACTTCCTTGACGTCGTCCTTGAAGCGGCGCAGCGAGGCGAGCTTGCCGGTGTAGACCACCACGCCGTCGCGCACGAGCCGCACGCCCGCGTTGCGGGTGAGCTTGCCGTCCAGGACGCCGCAGCCGGCCACCATGCCGACCTTGGGCACGCTGAAGGTGTCGCGCACCTCGGCCTGGCCGAGGTACTGTTCGCGGATCACCGGGGCGAGCATGCCGGACATGGCGTCCTTGATCTCGCTGACCAGCTTGTAGATGATGTCGTAGAAGCGGATGTCGACGCTTTCGCGCTCGGCCATTTCCTTGACCTTGATGGTCGGGCGCACGTTGAAGCCGATGATGATGCCGGCGGAGGCCGAGGCGAGCAGGATGTCGGACTCGGTGATGGCCCCGGCGCCGGTATGGATGATGTTGACCTTGACCTTCTCGGTGGACAGCTTGTGCAGGGCGTCGGCAATGGCCTCGAGGGAACCCTGGACGTCGGCCTTGAGCACCAGGTTGAGGGTCTGGGCCTCGGCTTCGGGGCGGCTGGCCAGGAAGGTTTCGAGGGTGACCTTGGAAGCCTTGCCGAGTTCGCGTTCGCGCTGTTTGGTGGCGCGGGTTTCGGCGATGCGGCGGGCGACCTTTTCGTCCTCGACGCCGACGAACTCGTCGCCGGCCTCGGGCACGCCCTCAAAGCCCTGGACCTCGATGGGCATGGACGGTCCGGCTTCCTTGATCTTGTGGCCCTGGTCGTCGAAACAGGCCCGCACGCGGCCGGAGAACACGCCGCACACGAAGGCGTCGCCCTGGTGCAGGGTGCCTTCCTGGATGAGCACCGTGGCCACCGGGCCCCGGCCCTTGTCCAGGCGGGCTTCGACGATATGGCCCCGGGCGCGCTTGTCCGGGTTGGCCGTGAGCTGGAGCACCTCGGCCTGGAGCAGAATCATTTCGAGCAGCTCGTCGAGGCCGAGCTTCTGCTTGGCCGAAACGTTGGCGAAGATGGTGTCGCCGCCCCATTCCTCGGGCACAAGGCCGAGATCGCCCAGTTCGCGCTTGACCCGGTCGGGGTTGGCGTCGGGCTTGTCGATCTTGTTGACGGCCACCACGATGGGCACGCCGGCCGCCCGGGAGTGGTTCACGGCCTCGCGGGTCTGGTCCATGACGCCGTCGTCGGCGGCCACGACCAGGACCACGATGTCGGTGACCTGGGCGCCGCGGGCGCGCATGGCGGTGAAGGCCTCGTGGCCCGGGGTGTCGAGGAAGACGATGTCGCCCCGGCTCGTCGACACGTGGTAGGCGCCGATGTGCTGGGTGATGCCGCCGGCCTCGCCGGAGACCACGTTGGAGGCCCGGATGGCGTCAAGCAGCGAGGTCTTGCCATGGTCGACGTGGCCCATGATGGTGACCACGGGCGGCCGGCCCTTGAGATCCTCGGGCTTGTCCGCCTCGGCGTTGATGATGTAGTCGTCCTCGGAAAATCCCGATTTTTCCACCTCGAAGCCGAATTCGGCCGCGGCCAGGGTGGCGGTCTCGATGTCCAGGGACTGGTTGATGGTGACCAGCGCGCCAAGGCCGAGCAGGACCTTGATGAGGTCCTGGGCCTTGGAGCCCATCTGCTTGGCCAGATCCGAGACCCGGATGGTTTCTTCCATGCGGATCTTGCGCTTGGCCGCCTTCATGGTCTGGGCGCCGGCGTCGATCTTGGTGGACAGGAAGTCCTCGCGGGACTTCTTGCGCTTGAATTTGCCGCCGCCGCGGCCGCCGGTGCGGTCCTGGACGTCGCCGACCTTTTTCTTGCCGCCGGCTTTGCCGGCGGCGGCCTTGCGGCGTTCCTCCTCGCTGGTCTGGGCGCCGAATTCCACCACGCGGCGGTCTTTCTTGCGCTTTTTGGCAGCGTCGTCGCCAGCCGCCGGAGGCATGCCCGGCACGGGCCGTCCGGCGGGACGCGGCGCGCCGCCGGGCGCAAAGCGGGGAGCGCCCGGGGCCGGACGGCCGCCAGCCGGACGCGTCGCGTCGCCAGCCGGACGCCGGGCCTCGGGGGCCGGAGCCTTTTTGGGGTCGGGCATGGAAATGATGCGCACTTTGGGTGCGGACGAAGGCTCGGGACGCCGGGGCTTTTGCCGGCTGGCGTCGGCCTCGTCGGGGGCCTTGGCCGCAGGCGCGCCGGGGGCGGGCGTTTCCGGGGCCTGTCCGGCCGTGGCGGCCTGGAGGGCATCGGCAGAGACCTCGCCGGCGGCTTCCGGAGCTTCGGCGACCGTGGCGGCCTGGAGGGGCTCCTCGGGCGCGGCAACCGGGGCCGGTTCCCCGGCCGTTGCGGGCGTGCCCTCGACAGGCTCGGCCGCCGGGCGTTCGATCACCCGGGCGGTCGGGGCCGGGCGCACGACCCGGGCGGTATCCGCCGACGGCCGGCGTTTGGGGGGCGCGGTCTCAAGGACCGTGTCCCCGGCTTCGGCCGGCTGTTCCGGAGCGGCGCCGATCGTCTCCGCGATTTCCGGTTCGGCGTCCATGACGGGCTCGAACCGGGGCGTTTCGGGAGCGGGGGGCTCGGGGAGCTTGGGCGCGGCGTCCATTTCGGGTTCCGGGGCGACGTCCGTTGCGGTGGCGGCCGGGGGGGTGGGGGCGGTCTTGCGACGACGAACGATGACGCCGGGCTGCACTTCGGTGTCGATGACCTGGGTGCGGCCGGACTCGCCCTGGCGCACGCGGGCGCGCACCTGGGCGGCTTCCTCGTCGGAGAGGGTGCCCATCTGGCTTTTGACCTGGATGCCGAGTTCGCGCAGGATGTGGAGCATGTCCTTGTTGGCGACCCCGAGATCCTTGGCAATGTCCTTGATTCTGATTTTATTCACCTATTGACCCCCCCTCCGGCGCCTGGGCCGTCCGGAGTATTTCAAAAATTTCTCGGCGCATTCGGGGTTGGCGCAGAGATAGTGCCCCCGTCCGGGCATGATGGCCCGGGGATCGGGCACAAGGCCGAAGCCTTCTCCGGGAGCGGACACGTGACGGGTCAGGGCGCTTTTGGAAAAGCGGCCCCGGCAGATCACGCACATGCGCGTCGGCATGGCGGGCCGGCCCGGCGTCACCTGTTGCGTCATCGGGGCTCGTCCGTCTCCGGTTCCCTGGGCGTTTCGGCGTCGGCGACAGGCTCCGGGGCATCGGCAGCCGGAGCGTCGTCCGCCCCGGCGTCGGAAACCCCGGCCGTTTCGCCATCGATTGCATCTGTCTCTTCGGTCTGTTCCGCATCTTCCGGCGTCGTGGCCACGGCCCCCATGAGCTTGAGCGCCGCGCGCAGGTCGTCGCGCTTGGACGGCGTCATGCCGCTGATGGCGTCAATGGCCTCGTCGGGAGCGTCGGCCAGTTGCTCCATGGTTTCAAAGCCGGCGGAAATAATGTTGTCCACCGGGATTTCGGCCACGCTGGCCAGCTGCTCCAGGAACTTCTTGGAGGCATTGGCTTCGCGGAAGCGGGATTCGGTGAAAATGTCGATCTTCCAGCCCAGAAGCTTGGCGGCCAGCTTGACGTTCTGGCCCTTGCGGCCGATGGCCAGATTGAGCTGGTCGTCGGTGACCACCACTTCCAGGGCTTTTTCGTCCTCGTCCACGGAGATCCGGGTGACCCGGGCCGGGGACAGGGCGTTGGCGGCGTAGGTGGCGATTTCGGGGTTCCACACCACGATGTCGATGCGTTCGCCGCGCAGCTCCTGGACGATGTTCTGGATGCGCGAACCGCGGATGCCGACGCAGGCGCCGACCGGGTCCACGTCGCGGTCCTTGGAGATGACCGCCACCTTGGCCCGGGAGCCGGGATCGCGGGACACGCCCACGATCTTGACCGTGCCGTCGGAAACCTCGGGCACCTCGCGGGAGAACAGGGCCTTCATGTAGTCGGCATGGGTGCGCGACACGATGATCTGGGGGCCGCGTCCGGAAGGCAGGACCTCGATGATGTAGGCCTGGACCCGGTCGCCGCGCTTGTAGCGCTCGCGGGGGATCTGCTCTTCCTTGGGCAGCAGGGCCTCGGTGCGGCCGAGGTTGATGATCCAGCCGGCCCGGTCGCGGCGCTGGATGATGCCGGAAATGATTTCGCCCTTTCTGTCCTTGTATTCCTCGTAGATGATCTCCTGCTCGGCATCGCGCATGCGCTGGATGATCACCTGCTTGGCGGACTGGGCGGCGATGCGGCCGAGGTCTTCCACGGCCAGCTTGAAGCCCATCTCGTCTTCCAGGGCCACGTTGGGGTCGATGGCCCGGGCGTCGGACAGGCAGATTTCCGCTGCCGGATCGGCCACGTCGTCGTCTTCCACCACGACCTTGAACTGGTACACCTCGATCTCGCCCTGTTCGTCGTTGTAGCTGACCTCGACGTCGAGGTTTTCGCCGTATTTGCGAATGACCGACGAGCGTACGGCTTCTTCCAGGGTATCGACCAGCAAGTCGCGGTCGATGCCCCGGTCCTTGCTGATTTGATCGATGGCTTTTTTCAGTTCTGTCATGAGGTTACCTCCGAGACACCGGACGACTCGCCGTCGTCGCCGGCCCCTCCGTCGGAAATGGCGTCAAAATCGTGGATGAGCCGAACCTTGTCGGCTTCTTCAAAATCGAACGAGAGCGGGAAGGATTTCGGGCCCGGGTCGACGGTCATGGTCACGCGCTGGCCGGCCAGCCCCGCAAGCGTTCCGCGGAAGCGTTTGCGGCCTTCGCGGGGGACGGCGAGTCTGGCCTCGATTTCCCGGCCGACATAGGGCGGCAGTTGGTCGGACGCAAAAAAACGCCGGGAAAGGCCGGGCGAGGAAACTTCCAGCACGTAGGGGCCGTGGAAGAGTTCCTCGACTTCCAGGAGCGCGCCCAGATGGCGGCTGACCCTGGCGCATTCGTCCACAGTCACGCCCTGACGCCCGGGCGTGCGCTCCGTCTCCGGGGCAAGATCGAGATACAGGCGCACCAGTTGACGATGGCCCGAGGCCGCCAGCTCCACGCCCCAGGCGCAAAGGCCCAGGGAGGCGAGGTAGGGAACGATCAGTTCCCGGATTTTATCCGTCACGGCGCTTTGTTGGTGCATGGCGTCCTTTGTCAGCAAAAAAAAAGTGGACCGATCGTCAGGCCCACCTTGTCACGACAACCGTTCGGTTGGGAGACTCAGGTTTTGGAGCGGGCGACGAGGATCGAACTCGCGACACCAAGCTTGGGAAGCTTGTACTCTACCAGCTGAGCTACGCCCGCTCGAATGGAAGGAAATACCACTTCACCCGTATTTGTCAAGCCGTCATCGGCCGGGCCTGAAAAAATCCCCGTCGGGAAGCGCCGCCTCCGTCAAGCTGTCCCGGCGGCGTCGCCCCGGGCGTGTGTCTTGCGCCAAAACTCCGTCTCCTTCCATGGGCCGGGGCGATCTTCGGCCGGCCCCGTGGGCTTTCCGGTCCCCTATATAATGATGGCTGGGGCTGGCCGGTGTCAAGCGCGGCCTCTGCCTGTCTGCCGGCAGAGGCCGCGTACGCCGGCAGGCTCCGGGCCGGGAGCCGCCCCGGCGCGACGGCGTCCCCGCAGCCGGCGGGGGGGGGCGGCCGGTCCGATCGGGGCCAGGGGCCGGCCCTGGCCGGCTTTTCCCGTCCGGCCGCCATTGGCCTGCATGTTGCAATGAGGGCTGCCGAGGAGGACCGCACCCATGGAAATGAGTATGTACAGCGCGCTTTTTGGGGCCTTGTCCGCCGAGACGCGGCTGAATCTGTCCGCCAATAATTTGGCTAACGTCAATACCACGGGCTACAAGCGCGATCGGGTCTCCTTCGAGGACACATTCATGCGCTATGCCCATGACTATCACTTCGACCCGCGTGAAAATATTCGGGAAAAGGAACTGCTGCCCCGTTCCGACCTCATTGCCAAGCCGCGTCTGGCCGAGCAGCGGATCGATTTCAGCCAGGGGGCGCTCCAGGTCACCGGCAATCCGCTGGATATGGCCATCCAGGGGCCGGGCTTTTTCTCGGTCACGGCCGAGGGGGGCACCTATTACACGCGAAACGGGGCCTTCCACCGCTCGGCCGAGGGCCTCCTGGTCAATGACCAGAACAACCCGGTGATGGGCGCCGGCGGCCCGATCCAGCTGCCCGAGGGCCGCAACGTGACCGTGGACGGCAGCGGCGCCGTCTACGTGGACGGCGCCCAGGCCGGCCAGCTCAGCATCGTCACCGTGCAAAATCCCGACGCCATGGAGAAATACGGGGCCAACCTGTACAGGCCCCAGGAGGGCGCCACCCTGCAAATGGGGGTCCTCGAAGAGGGCAAGACCCAGGTGGCCCAGGGCTATCTGGAAAAACCCAACGTGGATGTGGTCGAGGAGATGGTCTCCATGATCGAAACCCAGCGGACGTTTGAAGCCTACCAGAAGGTCCTGACCGGCTCAAACGAGCTCGACACCAAGGCCATCCGCATGGGCACGGACAAGGCTTAACGCGAGAAACGGAGGATACACGCCATGATGCGATCCCTTTGGACGGCATCGACCGGCATGGTGGCCATGCAGATGCAGATCGACACCATGTCCAACAACCTGGCCAACGTGAACACGGTGGGCTTCAAAAAGAGCCGGGCCGAGTTTGAAGATCTGATGTACCAGACCCTGCAGGTGGCCGGCACCGAAACCGTCGGCGGCAACCGCCTGCCCACGGGGCTCCAGGTGGGTCTCGGCGTCAAGCCGACGACGGTCCACAAGTTCTTCACCCAGGGCGACATGCAAAACACCGGCAACCAGCTCGACGTCGCCATCCAGGGCGAGGGCTTTTTCAAGGTCGACGTCAACGGCCGCGAGCTCTACACCCGGGCCGGTTCCTTCAAGCTCAACCAGGACGGCACCATCGTCACGGCCAACGGCTACCCGCTGCAGCCGGCCTTTTCCGTGCCCGAGGACACCAAGTCCATCACCATCACGGAAAACGGCCATGTGTCCTGTCTCGACCTCAACGGCGCGGAACTGGCCTCCACGGACATCCCGCTTTACGCCTTCATCAATACCGCCGGCCTCACGGCCGAGGGCCGCAACCTCTATTCCGTCACCCAGTCGTCCGGCACCGCCCGGGAAGTGACCCCCGGCGACCAGAACGCCGGCACCCTGGCCCAGGGATTTCTGGAAATGTCCAACGTGGAACTCGTCGACGAAATGGTCGGGCTCATTGTCGGCCAGCGCGCCTACGAGGCCAACTCCAAGGCCATCACCACGGCTGACGGCATGCTCCAGACCGCCGTCAACGTGAAACGCTGACGTGCGGAGCGCGCAAGGAAGATTCGCGTCATGATCCGCGCAAGGCAAACAAGACGGGGGAACGTCATGAAACGCGCCATCATTCGACCGGTTGTCGTCGCCGCCATGGCCGCGGCCATGCTGTTCGCCGCCTGGCCGGCCGGAGCCGGCCTGTGGCGGCTGGCCGTCAGGGAGGCCGCCACGGCCTCCGGAGAACGGGTGCTGCTTTCCGACATCGCCGAGCCCCAGGGGGAATTCCCGGCCGACGCCTGGGCCACGCTCGGGGCCACCCCGCTCTGGTATGCCCCCGAAACGGTCGGCCGGCAGGCGGTCGTTCCGGCGGACAAGGTGCTTGAGGGGCTGCGCTACTATCTGCGCGACGCCCCGGTGGAGTTCTCCCTGCCCAGACAGTTGACGCTGATGCGGGGCGGCAAGGTGGTTTCGTCCGAGGAACTGCGGGCCAAGGCCGTCGAAACGTTGACGCCGAAAGTGGCGGCCCTGGGCGGCGAGGCCCGGCTCGTGTCCGTAAGCGTGCCGGACCATGCGTTCATCGACGACCGGGCCACGGCCATAACGGTCGACGCGCCGGAGCTGGCCGCCGGCCGGACGGCGTTCCGGTTCGCCGTGACCGGGGCCGAGGCAAAGATATTGCAACACATCCCGGCAGAGGTCGTGGTCGAGCACTTCGGCCGCGTGCCCGTGGCCATCAAGCCGATCCTCCCCAAGGACGGCGCGGCCATGGAGCAGATCGCCTATGTCTGGGAGCGCCGCAATCTGGCCGGCGTCAAGGGCCGGATTTTCGAACCCGGGGACGGCGCGTGGCGGGCCCGGCGGGGTGTGGGCGCAGGCCAGGTCATCATGGCCGACGAGATGGAGCCCATGCCGCTTATCCTGCGGGGCGACCAGGTGCGTCTGGTCTACGAAGGCCGCAAGATCCGCCTGACGCTCATGGGCGAGGCGATAAGCGACGGCGCGCCGGGCGGCAAGATCACGGTCAAAAATCCCAAGAGCACCCGGGAAATCATGGGCGTGGTCCGCGACAAAGGCACGGTCGTGATCCAGTAGCCCCCATGGATGGACAATGCACAAGGATGTGTTTCGAAAAGGCGCCCAAAGCGCCGCAAAGGACGGATATGCCATGATGCGCCGCAACTTGCTTCCCCTGATCCTGGCCGGATGCGCCCTGGCCGCCTGCGCCCCCGCTTCCAAGCAGGCCGCCCCCATGCCCCAGGTCACCCCTCCCGTGTCCAAGGCCCCGCCGCCCATGGACAACCCCGGTTCGATCTACAGTCAGAACCAGCCCACGTTTCTTTTCGACGACACGCGGGCCAGACGCATCGGCGACATCCTGACCATCAACGTCGTCGACGTCTCCAAGTCCGACCTCAAGGCCGAGACGAAAAACGACCGGACGGCCAGCAACGCCCTGAGCGTGGGCAACTATTTCGGGAACAAGGAGATTGCCGGCAACCTGTCCGGCCAGCTCGGCGGCCCGGACTTCGGCATGAAGGGGCTGGTCGGCACCGACCCCCTGGTTTCGACCTCCACGGCCCAGAAGTTCCAGAGCAAGGGCGAAACCAAGCGCGAATCCGCGGTCACCGCCTCCGTCGGCTGCCGCATCGTCAACATCCTGCCGGGCGGCGTCATGCAGGTCGAAGGGGCGCGGCAGACCCGCGTCAACAACGAGAACCAGATCCTCGTGGTCCGGGGGCTGGTGCGGCCCATCGACGTCGGCCCGAACAACACCGTGCCTTCGACCCAGCTGGCCGACTGCCAGATCGAGTATTACGGCGAGGGCGACCTGGCCGACCGCCAGAAGAGCGGTTGGCTGACCCGCCTTCTCGACAACGTCTGGCCATTTTAAGGACTCATTCGAGGGAGCGTAAGGCGATGGACTCCATTACCGCACGGAATGCGATGGACAAGGGACCCCGGCGCAGACGGGGCATGGCGGCAGCACTGTTGACGGGCATGATCCTGGCCGGGACCCTGGCCTTTTGGCCCGCGCCGGCCCAGTCCGCCCGGATCAAGGACATCGCCAGCGTCTCCGGCATGCGCCGCAACCAGCTTGTCGGCTACGGCCTGGTGGTCGGTCTGGCCGGCACCGGCGACCAGCGCGGCTCGGACTTTACCGTCCAGTCCATTTTCAACATGCTGGACAAGATGGGGGTCCGCGTGGACAAGACCACGCTGCGCCCCAAAAACGTGGCCGCCGTCATGGTCACGGCCCAGATGCCCGTTTCGGCCAAGCCCGGCAGCCGCATGGACGTGACGGTGTCCTCGCTTGGCGACGCGTCGAGCCTGCTTGGCGGCGTGCTGCTGGTCACGCCGCTCAAGGGCATCGACGGCAACATCTACGCCATTGCCCAGGGCTCGCTGCTGGTCGGCGGCGTTTCGGCCCAGGGGGCCGGGGCCTCGGTGTCCAAGAACATCACCACGGTCGGCATGGTGCCCGGCGGCGGCAACGTGGAACGGGCGGTGCCCTTTGCCTTCAACGACCAGTCCGACCTGACGCTGTCGCTGCGAAATCCCGACTTTTCCACGGCCACCCGCATGGCCAAAAAGGTCAACGAGGCGCTGGGCTCGGCCATGGCCACGGCCATCGACGCCGGCACCGTGCGTCTGGCCGTGCCGCCCGAGAGCCAGGGCAACCTGCCCACGCTCATGGCCTCCATCGAGAACCTCGAGATTACGCCCGACAGCCGGGCCAAGGTGGTCGTGGATGAAAAGACCGGCACCGTGGTGCTCGGCCAGAACGTCCAGATCTCCCCGGTGGCCGTCACCCACGGCAACCTGCAGATCCAGGTCCAGGAGTCGGCCGACGTGTCCCAGCCCATGCCGTTCTCCGGCGGGCAGACCGTGGTCACGCCCCAGACCAACATTGCGGTCAACGAAGAGAACCGCAAACTCAAGATGATCGAGGGCGCCACCCTGCAGGAACTCGTCGAGGGCTTAAACGCCCTGGGCGCCACCCCCCGCGACCTGATCAGCATCCTGCGCACCCTGGAGTCCTCGGGGGCGCTGGCCGCGGACCTGGAGGTCAACTAGCCATGAGCCGTTCCGAGAACATGGGCGATCTGGCCGCATCGGCCGCACTCAACGACGACGTCGCGCAAAAGCTGCGCATCGATGCCCTGCAGCAGAGTCTGGCCGGCGGCGGCAAGACCAAGGAAGCGAAACTGCGCGAGGCCTGCCAGGGCTTCGAGTCGGTGTTCCTCTCCAAGATGTTCGCCCAGATGCGGGCCACCGTCCCCAAGGACGGGCTGTTGCACGGCCAGTACGAGGACCAGTATTATTCCATGTTCGACAAGGCCCTGTGCGACAAGCTGGCCGGCGACGGCGGCTTCGGGCTGGGCGACATGATGTACCGCCAGCTCAAGGGCAGGGTTCTCGGCAAGGACGAGGGCCGGGCCGGGCAGGGGGATATCCTGCCGGCCAACCGGCCGGTGGGCGTCCATCAGTCCTCGGCCTCGCCCGACGGCCGGCTGGCCGTGGCGGCCGGCGGCCTGCCGCGCGGTCCCCGGCCGGCCGGCGCGACCCAGCGTTTCTCCCTCCCCTCCGGCGGCCTGCGCGCCGCCGGGGGGAGCCTGGATTCCGGGGCGCTGGCCCCGGCCCACGATCCGGCCGCAGAGGAATTGGCCGTGGCCGCCTCCCAGGCCGCCTCGCCCATGGCCGCGCCGGTGGCCGGCACCATCACCTCGGAATTCGGCTGGCGCAACGATCCCTTCAAAAAGAAGGGCGCCTGGCATGCCGGCATGGACATCGCCGCCGCGGAGGGGGACCCGGTTTCCTCGTGCTGGGACGGCAAGGTCGTTTTTGCCGGGGTCAAAGGCGGTTACGGCAACGTGGTCGAGGTGGAGCATGTCGGCGGATGGAAGAGTGTTTACGGGCACTTGCGAACTTTTTCGGTCCGTGCCGGCGATGCCATCAATGCTGGCGAAAAAATTGCAGAGGTGGGGAGCACCGGACGCTCCACCGGGCCACATCTGCACTTCGAACTGCGACGCGGCGGCGACACCGTCGATCCCGAAGGCATGCTGGCAGCGGCGGGGATGCTCCACTGAACTGCGTAACATAACGGAATGTCAGATAAGGAATGGAGGCGGCCATGATCACGAGGATTCTTTCCAACCTCAGGCGGCAGGAACGGGCCGTAGCGCTTCTGGAAATGCTGCAAAAGGAAGAATTTTCCCATCTTTCCGCCAGGGACCCCGGCGCGGTGGCCTCTATCGAGTTCTCCATCCAGGAGCTTTTGCGGCAATTGGCCGTGGAACGCACCAGCCTGCATCAGGTGTATGCGGCCATGGACCCGGCGGCCAAACGGCTGGTCGATGTCGTCGACCGCTTCGATGCGGACTCGGCCCGGGCTGCCCGGGAGTTGTGCGCGCACATCGAGGCCGCTGAAAAGCGGTGCGCCATGCAGGCGTCCCGGAATTACGCCATGGCGCTTGGGCTCTACGACGTTGCCAAAGGCAGCATGGACAACCTGCAGCGGCTGCTTATTCCGCAAAAGGGCCTGTATGGCTCCAGCGGTCGGATGTCTACAGGACACCCTGGTCCGGGTGTCATCAGCGGGAGGTTTTAATGGCCGGCATCAGCTCTATCCTTTCCATCGGTCAGTCGGCGTTGTCCGCCACGCAGACCTGCCTGCAGGTCACGAGCAACAACATCGCCAACGTCGATACGGATGGGTACTCCCGCCAGTCGGTGGTGCTCAAGGACGGGTACTATGTCAGTGGCTCGCCGGGCCAGCTCGGCTCCGGCGTCATCGCCCAGGAGGTGGTGCGGGCCCACGATTCCTTTATCGAGGCCCAGTATCTGCAGAAGCTGTCGGCCCGGGACCGGTTCCAGGCCCTCTATAACGGCCTGTCCAGCGTCCAGAATCTGGTCAACGAATCCAATACCAAGGGCCTTAACTCCTCGCTGTCGACGTTTTTTGACGACTGGGGCGATCTGACCACCTATCCCGACAGCACGGCCACGCGCCAGACCATGCTCGACGACACGGAAACCCTGCTGAGCCTGTATCGGTCCATGGCCGATTCCATGAACCAGATGGAAGACGAGATCAACGAGGCCATTGCCGCCGACGTCGATACGGTCAACGCGCTGGCCAAGGACATTGCCGACATCAATGCGCAGATCAACAAGACCGAGGTCGAAGGGCAAAACATTCCAAACGGCCTGTACGACCTGCGCGACCAGAAAATCCGCGATCTGTCCTCGCTTGTCGACGTCAACGTCATCGACAACGGCAAGGGCAACGTCACCGTCAACACCAACGCCGGCCAGACGGTGGTGGACGGCATGTCGGCCTACGAATTCACGTTCGAGCCGGGCAAGACCGTCCGGCAGATGACCCAGGCGTCCAAGACCGCCGGTTCCGACGCCCAGGCCTACTACGACGGCAAGGATTCCTCCGAATACACCCTGGAGGTGGTCAGCGGCGGCACTGTCGGCGCGGGGGCCACGTTCAGGGTTTCCCTGGACGGCGGCAAGAGCTGGGTCAAGGACGACAACGGCAACGACGCCGTGTACGCCGCCGACGACAACACCGCCAAGGTGCGGGTGGGCAATCTCGACATCTGGTTCGGCACGGAGAGCGACCCGGACACGACGACCGCCAGCACCACGCTGCTTGCGGGCGACAAGTTCACCCTGGTCCCCAAAAAGGCGCTGTACTGGTACACCACGGCCGGCACGCCGGTGAACGTCACCCCCCAGCAGTACGCCGACGGCAAGGACAACGCCGCCCGGCTGACGGGCGGGGCCCTGGCCGGAGCGTTCCTGTTTCGCGACGAGTCGCTGGGCGACTACCAGAACACCCTGGACGCCATGGCCAACACCATGGTCTGGGAAGTCAACCGCATCCACTCCCAGGGTTCCGGGCTGACGGCTTTTAACAGCGTCCAGGGCACCTACAGCGTCGCGGACCCCAACGTCGCGCTGGGCGATCCGACTTCCGGCCTGACCTTCAGCAGCCGGCTGGCTTCCGGCGCCGCCATGCTCTACGCCTACGACAGCGCGGGCACGTTGCAGGCGTCCGGCTCCATCACCGTGGACCCGGACGCCGATTCCCTCCAGGACATCGTGGACAAGATCAACGACGTGGCCAACCCGGTCTCGGCCTATCTGACGGCCTCGATCGTCAACAACCAGCTGGTCGTCAGCGGGGCCGCCACGACAAGCTCGTTCCGCTTCGGGGACGACTCCTCAGGGCTGTACGCGGCCCTTGGCGTCAACACGCTGCTGGCCGGATCGAGCGCCGAGGACGTGTCCGTCAACGCCGTGGCGACCAACAACACCGATTACGTCTGCGCCGGCCACGTGGGTCTCAACGGCCTGCTGGCCACGGGCGACAACACCACGGCCCTGGCCATGACGGCCCTGGAAAACAAGAACGTGGACTTTTACGTGGTCGGCAAGGGCACGGACTCCCAGACCCTGACCCAGTACTACAGCAGTCTGGTCAGCGATGTCGGCGCGGATACGGCCAGCGCCTCGTACCAGTTGAGCTACCAGGGCGCGCTGGCTTCCCAGCTCGAGGAACAGCAGCTGGCCGTCTCGGCCGTGAGCCTCGACGAGGAACTGACCAACCTGATCCGGTTCCAGCATTCCTACCAGGCGGCGGCCAAGCTCATCAGCACGGCGGATTCTCTTTTCGAAACAATCCTGGGGCTCAAGAATTAATCTCCGGAGGGCCTTTTCATGGTCATGCGCGTTACCCAGCAGAGCCTCTACGGCTCGGTCATACGGCAGAACAATGCCTCGCTTTCCGCGCTGATGGCGACGAACCTCCAGTCGTCGACCCAAAAGCGCATCAACGCCCCCTCGGACGATCCCAACGGCGCGTCCGTGGTGCTCAATACCCGCACCAATATGAGCGAGTTGACGCAGTACCAGCGCAACATCGACTCGGCCGAGGGCTGGCTCAAACAGTCCGACAGCACGCTCACCTCGGTCAGCACGCTGATCACCAGCATCAAGGCCTATGCCGAGCAGGGCGCCACCGGATCGGTCACCGACGCGAACCGCGAGGAAATCGGTTCGGCCGTGCGCCAGTACTTTGAACAGCTCATCTCCCTGGCCAATACCAGCTATGGCGACTATGCCCTGTTTTCCGGCCAGATGACCGATACGGCGGCCTTCGAGCAGACCCTGTGGATGAATTCCAACGATACGGCCTTCGATACGCAGGTGGAGGCCGGCGGCGGCTTCACCATCCAGGGCGACACGGAAGCGACCATCCTCGTGCAGTTCACCGGAACCGACACGGTCGGGCACCAGCCGGCCTTCCAGTATTCCACCGACGGCGGATCGACCTGGACCAACGGCAGCTACGGCACGGCTTCGGCCCCGGCCAACCAGCAGATGGTCATGGGCGGCGTGACCATCGAAATGGCCGACGGGGCCCTTGACGCCGTGACGGCCTGCGCCGACGAGGACGACACCGAGGGCACCTGGATGTGGATTCGCCCGAGCGCCGTCTACAAGGGCAACTCCAACGACGACATCACCGTGACCGGCGCCAACACCAACGTGACCGGCACGGCCACCGGCGATTTTTCCGGCAACGTCATGGTGCGCATGGACGATACCAGCGGCTCGCCCTGCATCTATTCCTACAGCGTCGACGGCGGCACGACCTGGGTGGGCAACCAGACGTCCGGAGCGGTGACCGCCACCTCGATCACCATGGCCGTGCCCGGCGGCATCCTGGAGATCGATCCGTCCACCGGCGCCCTGTCCGACGGGGACCAGTTCTTCATCCAGCCGAGCACCGCCGACGTCGCCATGACCGTTTCCCCCACCGACTCGGTGGTGGTCAACGGCGTCGGCAAGGACATCTTCGGCGGCATTTACAACGACGAGGCCGTGGAAATCGAGGGCTCGGTCGAGGGCAACCTGTTTGAAACCATGGGCAAGCTGATCGGGTATCTGGAGACCAACAACCAGCAGGGCTGCCAGGAAGCCCTGGACCAGATCGCGGCTTCCCAGGAGCATCTCCTCACCGTGGCCGCCTCGGTGGGCGCCCGGGAAAACCGCGTCGCCTCGGCCGACACCATGGTGCAGAATCTGTATGAGAACAGCAATACGACCCTGAGCAACGTGGAAGATGCCGACCTCACCGCGCTGATCACCACCCTGGCCCAGCAGGAGCTGGCCTATCAGGCGGTGCTCAAATCCTCGAGCACGGTCATGCAACTTTCCCTCGTCAACTATATTTAGGGCGCGGTTGAAAAGTTCCGATACGTCTGCGGCTTGCGCAATGGTTGGGCAAAGCTCAACCATTGCGTGCGGTTGCCGCCGGCAGTTCCTGTCCGGTCCCGTCGTGCCGCTTGCGGGCGGGCGTTGGCGGCGGCGGACATCCGTTGACAAGGACCGGCAACGGCAGGTAAGGGATGTGGATAACCGGGCGCGAAGACGGTAGTTTTCCTGCCCAGAACCACAATTGGGGGCGTGGCCCTTCATGCTCATCCTGACCCGCAGACCGGGCGAAAGCCTGCATCTTGGCGACCATATCAAGATCACGATCCTTGGCGTCCAGGGGAAGCAGATCAAGATCGGGCTCGAAGTGCCTGACGCTATGCAGGTGTATCGCGAAGAGGTGTATTTGCGGGTGCTTGAGCAGAACAGGCAGGCGCTTTGCGCCACGGATTCCGATGTCCTGGCGGCGGCGAATTTATGGCCAAAAAAGACGAACGAGTAGTGGAAACCCGGGTAGGGAGGATCTCCCTGTCCGAGGACAGCATCCTGCAGTTTCCCCGGGGCCTGATCGGCTTTATGGGGCATCGGGAGTTCACGCTGATCCAGTTGCGGGAGGATTCGCCCTTCCTGGTGCTGCAAAGCCTGAGCGATCCCAAGCTTGGCCTGCTGGTGGCTGATCCCTACACCTTCATGACGGAATACGAGGTGGTCATGGGCGAGGCCGACCGCCGCCTGCTCTGCATCGAAGGCCGGGAGCAGGCTTCCATTCTGGTGACGGTGACCATCCCCCAGGGCATGCCCGAACGCACCACCCTCAATCTGAGCGGGCCCATCGTGGTCAACAACATCGCCCGGATCGGGGTGCAGATTCCCCAGACCGATTCGCGCTACCCCGTCCATTATACGCCCGGCATGGCTCCCCCGAAAAAGGGGAAGGGCTGAGGCCGCAGGCCTGTCCGGCCATGTCCGGCCCTATCCGGGAAGGCGGCCTGCCTGGGGGACGCTTCCCCGGCCGGGTGTTCCGGCAATTTTTTTTTTGCGCTTGCGGCGGCCTTGCGGCCCATGAAAAACGCCTTCCGGATACTGGCGATCGGGAAGGCGTTTGCCGTTTGGCAGGGCGAAGCGGGCGTCAGCCGAACAGCTCGGACTCCATGGTCAGCAGCTTTTCCGCGATTTTCCTGGAGTCCGGCAGATACGTGCCGGCCTCGACCTGGGCCTTGAGGACAGCCACCCTGTCGGAGCGGACTTCCGGGGCGTCCTGGGCCGTGCGCGTGGCGACAGACACCAGCTTGGCGTCATCGGAGAGGGTGACGCGATCCGTCTCGGACCCCTGGCTCGTGCTCTTGCCGCGCGCCGCGCCCGAGGTTTCGCCGGACTCGCCTCGTCCGACCCGGCCTTGGCCGTAGGACTGGTTGATTCCGAGTATTGTCTTGATGTCCATGGTTCCACCCTCCCGCATTTTGCCCTCAGTATCCTATCGGCAGCGGTGGGGCCGAAATTTAGAGCATGGTTTCGTCTACTTTTCCCAGGGCCAATTCCCACAGCCGCCGCATGATGGCCGCCCGTTCCTCCCCGTCGATGGCCTCGGGCTCGCTTTCCGGCATAACCTTGAAAATCCGCATTTCCTGGTCTTCGGGAGGGTAGGCGAAGACGAGCGGAAAGCCAAGTTCCTCTTCCAGGTCGGCCTTGATATCTTCCACCACCGGCGTATCCGAGCCGGTGACAATGCAGTTTTCGACGATCTCGGCGGCCACGCGTCCAACCAGCTCGCGCCGTTTGGCCTCGCGGGAGATCCTGGCCTCGTCCTCGTCCTCGCCGGCCTGGAGCGAACGACGATACCGGGCCAGACGTCTGGACGTGGTGACCTGTCGTCCGTAGGTGCGCAACATGGCGCGTACCGGGTAGGGGGTCGCGGTCAAGGCGTTTCTCTCCTTCTCTCGCTCCTTATCGGTCGTCCACCATCTTCCTTTAGAGGTCGCCTGAAAAAAATCCACCGCAAATTCGTCGCCATAATAACGACCCCAGGGCTTCCTTGTCTCGCCATGGGCTTTGCCTTATAAGACGCTTCCTCCCCCCGGCTCCCGGGAGGCAACCCCAAACCGGAACCAGGGCATGCAGCGCGACATCAAAACCGTTCTCGTCATTTACAAGGCCGACCACGAGCAGGCCAGGGGCATGGCCTGGACCGTTGCCGACTGGCTGGCCGGGCGCGGCGTGACCGCCCTTGTCCGGGAGAATCTCCCGGACGCGCCCCAGGCCGTGGCGCCGGTGGGGGCCATCGTCGCCGCCCCGCCGGATCTGGCCCTGGTGCTTGGCGGCGACGGCACCATGCTCTCGGCCGCCCGACAGCGGCTGGTCGACGGCGTGCCGCTTTTCGGCATCAACCTTGGCCGGGTCGGCTTCATGACCTCGGCCGGGCTTGACGACTGGCGCACGGTTTTATCCGAGATCATGACCTGCGGCTTTGTCGAGGCCCGGCGCATCATGATCGAAGTGTCCGTCATCCGGGGGACGGAGACGGTGTTTGCCACCACCTCGGTCAACGACGCCGTCATCAGCCGGGGGGCCATGGCCCGGCTGGCCGCCTTTGACGTCACCCTCGGCGACGTTGATGTATGCACCCTTCGTGCCGACGGCGTGGTCGTCTCCACCCCGACAGGCTCCACGGCCTACTGCGTCTCGGCCGGCGGCCCGCTCATCTATCCCGGCCTCGACGTGCTGTGCGTGGTGCCCATCTGTCCCTTTCTAAGCGATTTCAAGCCGGTGGTCGTGCCGGCCGAGTCCTCCGTGCGTCTGGCCCTGTCCGCGCCGGAAACCAACATGTACCTGACCTGCGACGGCCAGGAACTGTTTCCCCTCGACGACAACGACGTGGTGCTGGTCCGCAAGTCCGAACGCTGCCTGCGTCTGGCCAAGCGGCCGGGGGAAAGCTATTTTGAGCGCCTGCGGCTCAAGGGATTCATTAACAGACCATGAACAGAGACGTTCCCGCCATATCCCTGATGCCGGGCCAGGCCCCGCGCTACGGCGCGGACCCGGTGCTCGACGCCTGGCTGTTGCACTTCATGACCGAGAACAATCTCGAACACTCCATCGACCCGGAGAAAAACGCCTCGCCCGAGCAACTCCGGTTCATGGTGGACCTGTCCGAGGAACAGATTTATGTGCCGTGTTCCGACGCCATGTTCGCCCATCTGCTCGCCGAACAGGCCGACCCCCTGGTCGTGGCCGAGTACGACGCCCGTCTGGCCCGGATAGGCCGGCTCATCGACGCCTTCGTGCCCGACGACTACACGCGCCGCAAGATCCGCATCCTGTGCGAGCTCAAATACCGGCAGGCCCTGGTCAAGCCGACGCTCATCCCGTCGCGGCTGGCCAAGCGCCTGAACACCATCTTTCTCACCCAGTCCGGGCTGGACGACCCCTACCGGGAGCGCAAACGGCTGTTCAACCGCCGGGCCTTCGCCTTCATCCAGGGCGAGGCGTTCCGGGCCATGCTCTACGCCTGCCCGAACGAACTGCCGGGCTGCCGGGGCATCCCGGAACTGCGTTTTGCCCTGGATATGCTGGAGTTGCGCCGGTTGTGCCTGCTGTCCACCATGCCCGGCGTCTGGGAGAAAGACGGCAAGGCCCCGGGGCGCGAGGCCCTGGATGCGGACATGGCCCGTTTTCCGGAGGCTTTTGGCCGGTTCGAGGCCATGCTCGATCCGCGTCGCAGCGGTTCCCTGAAAATTTTGTATCTGCCCGATGCCGCCGGCGGGGTGATGTTCGACCTGCTGGCCGTGCACGCCCTGCTGCGCATGGGGCACCGGGTGATCGTGGCCCTCAAGGACGGTTTTTTCTTTGACGCCCCGACCATCTGGGACACCGACGGCGATCCCGTGCTGGACGCGGCCCTGACCGGGGCGCACTTCCTCACCGACCCGCGCATGACCAAGAACGCGTTGCTCCAGGTGATCCGGGAATATCCCCTGACCGTGATTTCCGACGGCACCCGCGAGCGGCTCAACCTCTACCGCGTGTCGGTCACCTTTGCCCGGGCCTGGAAGGAGGCGGACGTGGTCGTGGCCAAGGGGCCCCTCAACCACCGCCGGCTTATTGACACAAGCCACCTGTTCACCCGGGACGTGGTGTCGTTTCACCGTGACGGGCAGGGCGTCTTCCAATTCGATTTCAAGGCCCGGGCCGCCGGGGCCAGATCGTTTACCGAGGCGGACATCACGGGCAAGGCCGAGGAGATCATCGCGGGCATGCGCTCGGCCAAGGCGGCGGGCAGGACGGTGATGTTCTACAGCGCGATCATCGGCTCCATCCCCGGCCAGACCACCACGGCCATCGAGCTGGTCAACGCCTTTGCGGCCCACCTGCGCGGCAAGCTGGCCGATACGCACATCATCAATCCGGCCGAGCATTTCGAGGAGGGCATGGACGCCGACGACCTGATGTTCATGTGGGAGAAGGTGCAGCGCAGCGGCCTGATCGACGTCTGGCGCTTCCAGACCCATTTCGACATCGAGAAGGCTTTCGAGCTGCTGCGGCGCAAGGTGCCGCCGGCCTGGGCCGGCAAGGACGCCACGTTTTCCACGGGCTGCACCAAGGAGATGCACATCGCCCTGTCGGTGCAGGCCCGCCAACCCGAGATGCAGATCATCGGCCCTGATCCCGAGAAGTTCTTCCGCCGCCGGGAATACGGCGTGGGCCGGTTCTGCGACGCCGGCATCAATTGTCGGTAGGGGGGAGGGGCGGCGAGGGAGCAGGGCGGAAGGGATGCCTCCGGCGGCCGGGGGAATCATTCCCCCCGGACCCCCTGGACAGGGTTCAGGGCTACAAGGCGCGCTGCCGGGCTACGGGTAACCGGGCGATAACAAAATTGCCTTTCCGTCAGGGAGGGTCCGGGAGGGGATAATCCCCTCCCGGCCGCCGGAGGCATCCCCCTCCCCCCGCTGCGGCACCCCGGTCCCTTACGCTTCCTTGGGCTTGTGGCTGGCCCGGCAGACCACGCTGACCGGGGCCATGGTGATGCCGAAGAGTTTGCGCAGGGCGTTTTCCAGGTATTTGGCGTAGGAGTCGCGCACCCGTTCGGTGTCGCTGACGAAGAAGACGAACGTTGGCGGCGGCTCGGCCGCCTGGGTCAGATAGTAGAACTTGGCCCGCCGGCCGTTGACCAGGGGCGGCTGGTGCTTGTCGAGCACCGTGCGCATGGCCCGGTTGAGCTCGCCGGTGCCCACCCGGATCTGGCATTCCTTCCAGATGGTCTCGGCCAGGGGCAGCACCTTGGCCACGCCCTTGCCCTTCATGGCCGAAAGATACAGCACCGGCACATGGCCGCACATGCGCAGCTCTTCCTGGATGGCTTTTTTTAGCGCCAGCATGTCTTTTTGCGGCACCAGATCCACCTTGTTGACCACGATCAGAAACGGCGTGCGTTCCTTGAACAGATAGGAAATAAGCCGCTTGTCCTGGACGCCGACCCCGCCCGTGCCGTCGATGACCACCACGGCCACGTCGGCCCGTTTGGCGCTGGACAGGGCTTTGCCCACGCTGAAGCGTTCCAGGTTGTCGGTGATGCGGGTGCGCTTGCGCACGCCGGCCGTGTCCACGAAGACGTAGCGTTTGCCGCCGCGCATGACGACCACGTCCACGGCGTCGCGGGTGGTGCCGGCCACTTCGCTGACGATGAGCCGGTCCTCGCCGACCATGGCGTTGACCAGGGAGGACTTGCCGGCGTTGGGCCGGCCGAGCACGGCCAGCCGGATGCCGGCCTCGAGCGGGTCGGACGGGGCCTGTTCGACCGGTTCGGGCAGCCGTTCGGCCAGGGCCTCGGCCAGATCGTTGACGCCATGGCCGTGGGCGGCCGACACGGGCAGCAGCGGAAAGCCCCAGGCGTGGAAATCGCCGGTCAGGGCCGCGATGCGTTCCGCGCCGTCCACCTTGTTGACGGCCACCACCACCGGCTTGTCGATGCGTCGCAGCCGTTCGGCCATTTCGTCGTCCAGGGCCGTGCGGCCGGCCTTGCCGTCGACCAGAAACAGCACGACGTCGGCCATGGTCAGCGCGATCTCGGCCTGAACCACGATCTGGCGGGCCAGACCTTCCTCGGCGTCGAAATCCATGCCGCCGGTGTCAATAAGTGTCGCCACACGGCCGTCAAGCTCGACGGTCGCTTCCAGCCGGTCCCGGGTGACGCCCGGGCGGTCGTGGGTGATGGCTTTCTGGCGCTTGGCCAGTCGGTTGAAAAGGGTGGACTTGCCTACGTTGGGGCGTCCGACGATGGCCACGATAGGGGGCATGTGTATGGGAACTCCTTGCGGGGATGGCGACGGAAGGGATGCGCCGAAGCGAGGCCGACGCTTGAACACGGCTTGACGCGCATGTCAAGCCTGCCCTGCCTTGTCCCGGCAAGTATAGGGAAATGCGCCCCCGTTTCAAGGGGGGAGGGGAATGTTTCCCCGGATTCGGCTTGGCGGGCCGGGGGAGGACTTCCCCCCCCGGCCGCCGGGATGGGCGTCGTCTAGCCGCGCAGCCTGGCCGCGATTTCCGCCGCGACCTTTTCGCCGGACAGCAGCATGCCGCCGAAAATCGGTCCCATGCGGTAGGAGCCGAAGCTGGCGTTGGCGGCCATGCCGGCCACATACACGCCCGGGAAGATCTCCCGGGTGTTTTTGACGGTGTTGGTCTCGGCCACTTCCGCCCACATGGACTGCTCGCCCTCGATGCCGCCGGAGGGGGTGTTGAGCTTGATGTCGTTTTTGCGCACCAGCGTCTTGAGCACTTCCACGGCATGGCCGGTGGCCTCGATGAGGTACTTGCAGCCGACCACCACCGGGTCCACGTGCAGGCCGGCCATTTCCACGGGCGAGGAGTTGACGACCAGCCCCGTCACCCGCTTGAGGCCGTTTTCCTCGCGCAGCGCCACGTCCTCGACGCTCAGGCAGTTAAACACCTTGGCCCCGGCCAGACAGGCGGCGGAGGCCAGCGTCGTGGTGGCGGCCACGGCGTCGGCGGTGAAATAATTGTCCTTGTAGCGGGCGACCGGAATGCCGAGGTCGGTCAGCAGGTGGACGCTTTCCTCCTGCACGACCAGGATATTGTAGGTCATGCCGCCGCCCCACATGCCGCCGCCAAGGGACAGCTTGCGCTCGAACAGGGCGACGTTGAATCCGTCCTTGGCCAGGAGCCGCGCGGCGGTAAGCCCCGAAGGGCCGCCGCCGACAATGGCCACGTCAAGATCGAGGCTGGACTTGAACTTGGCGAAATAGCCGTCAAGAATGGCTTCGGTGATAATGCGTTCGTCAAGAGACATGCACAACATCCTTTGGAGGTTATTTGCCGCCGATCACGGCACGGATGGACTCGGCGTAGGGCGCGGTCAGCACCCCCCGCTCGGTGATGATGCCGGCAATGAGCCCGGCCGGGGTGACGTCGAAGGCGTAGTTGTAAACCGGCACGTTTTCCGGGGTGATGCGGTGCTCGCCCACGTGGGTGACCTCGCGGGGGGTGCGGTCCTCGATGGGGATTTCCTCGCCCGAGGCAATGCGCAGGTCGAAGGTCGAGGCCGGGGCCGCGACATAGAAGGGCACGCCGTGGGCCTTGGCGATCAGGGCCACGGTGTAGGTGCCGATCTTGTTGGCCACGTCGCCGTTGGCCGCGATGCGGTCCGCGCCGACCACGACTTTCTGCACCATGCCGCGCTTCATGAGGTGCCCGACGGCATTGTCGCAGGCCACGGTCACCGGGATGCCTTCCTTGGCCAGCTCGTAGGCGGTCAGGCGGGCGCCCTGGAGAAAGGGCCGGGTCTCGTTGGCGATGACCCTGATGCGTTTGCCCTGCTCGAAGGCGGCCCGGATGACGCCAAGGGCCGTGCCGTAGCCGGCGGTGGCCAGGGCGCCGGCGTTGCAGTGGGTCATGACCGTGTCGCCGTCGGCGATCAGTTCGGCCCCGTGCCTGCCCATGGCCTTGTTGATTTCGATGTCCTCGGCGTGCATGTCCTGGGCCGCGCCAAGCCAGGCCGAGACCAGGGCGTCGCAGGCGGCCTCGGGCATGGTCTGCCACAGGGCGCGCATGTGCTCCACGGCCCAGCGCAGGTTGACGGCCGTGGGCCGGGCCTGCTCCAGTTCGGCCAGCAGCGCGGTAAGGCGGTCCTTCCAGGCCCCGCCGGCTTCGGACGCCTCGCGGGCGGCCAGATAGCAGCCGTAGGCGGCGGTCACGCCGATGGCCGGCGCGCCGCGCACCACCATGGTCTGCAGGGCGTAAATGGTGTCGGCGGTGTTGCGGCACACGAAGTATTCCTCGCGGTCCGGAAGAAAACGCTGGTCAAGCAGGAGCAGGGCATGCCTGTCGGCGGAATAGGCGATATGGTCAGTCATTTTGCGTTGTCCGTGGTCAAGGTCCAAAACATCGATTCCACGCCGGCCCCCGTTTGGGGGATGCCGGGGGTGCGCCGTCCCCGGCAGGGGCGCGCGGGAGGGACGGCCCTCCCGCGCCCTGGCGTCGGGCCGACGAAGCGACAGACCGGACCTGCCGGGGGGCGCGGCAGCCCTCCCGCAGGCCGGTGCAGGCGTTTCGGGGCGCGGCGCTACCCCAGTTTTTTGCGCAACAGTTCGTTGACAAGGCCCGGATTGGCCTGGCCCTTGGTGGCCTTCATGATCTGGCCCACGAAAAAGCCCATGAGCTTGGTTTTGCCGCCCCGGTAGGCTTCCACTTCGGCCGGGTTGGCGGCCAGCACGGCATCCACGGCGGATTCCAGTGCGGAAGAGTCGGAAATCTGCGCGAGGCCCTTGTCCTGCACGTAGGCGGCCGGGTCAAGTCCTTCGGCGAAGAGTTCCGGGAAAATCTGTTTGGCGATCTTGCCGGAAATCGCGCCGTCGTCGATAAGCCGGATGAGTCCGGCCAGCCGGTCCGGGGTGAACTTGCAGGCTTTGGGCGAAAGGCCGGCCTGATTGAGTTCGCGCAGCAACTCGCCCTGAATCCAGTTGGCGGCCTTTTTGGGATCGGCCCCGGCGGCCGCGGCGGCCTCGAAGTACCCGGCCAGATCGCGTTCGGAGGTCAGCACGTCGGCGTCGTAGTCGGACAGGCCGAAGGCCTCGCAGAAGCGTGCGCGCCGGGCCGCGGGCAGTTCCGGCAGGGCGTTTTTCCAGGCTTCGAGCTGTTCCGCCGCAATGCGAAGCGGCGCCAGATCCGGGTCCGGGAAGTAGCGGTAGTCGTGGGCCTCTTCCTTGCCGCGCATGGAGGCGGTGATGTTTTTGGCGGCGTCGTAGAGGCGGGTTTCCTGGACGACGGGCTGGCCGTCGTCGAGCAGGTCGGCCTGCCGGTCCACCTCGTATTCGATGGCCTTTTGGACGTGGCGGAAGCTGTTGAGGTTTTTCAGCTCCGCCCGGGTGCCGAAGGCCTCCTGGCCGATGGGGCGCAGGCTCACGTTGGCGTCGCAGCGAAACGAGCCTTCCTCCATGTTGCCGTCGCAGATGTCGAGGTAGACCAGGATGGCGCGCAGGGCCTTCAAGTAGGCCACGACTTCCTCCGGGCTTCGCATGTCCGGCTCGGACACGATCTCGATCAGCGGCACGCAGGCCCGGTTCAGATCCACATAGCTGGCATTGTCCGCCGCGGAGTGGATGTTTTTCCCGGCGTCCTCTTCCATGTGGATGCGGGTGATGCCGATGCGCCTGGCCCGGCCGTCCACGGTGACGTCGATGTGGCCGCGTTCGCAAATAGGCTGCTCGTATTGCGAGATCTGGTAGCCCTTGGGCAGGTCGGGGTAAAAATAGTTCTTTCTGGCGAAGACCGAAACGGGATTGACCACGCAGTCCGTGGCCAGCCCCATCTTGGCGGCGTATTCCACGGCCTTGGCGTTGAGCACGGGCAGGACGCCCGGCATGCCGGCGCAGACCGGGCAGACGTTCTCGTTGGGGTCGTTGCCGAAGCGGGTGGAGCAGCCGCAGAAAATCTTGCTGTCGGTCTTGAGCTGGGCGTGCACTTCGACGCCGATGACCGTTTCGTACCTGGCCATGAAACGCTCCTTGAGGCGGCCGCTGCGGTTGCCGCGGCGCGAAATTTCGGTCGGGGGTGTACCCCGCTTCCGGCAAGCGGGTCAATGGCGCGGAAGGCGGGGACAAAGCCGCCTGGGCGGTTGTATTTTTGGCGGCCCGGGCCTACAACAAAGACGGTGATCCGGCCCGCGCCGGCCGGGCCCGACAACAACACTGCATCGCGAGGCACTCCATGGGCAAAGACAGCATCTTGGCGGGACGCGGACGTCGCATTCTCGGCGGGTTTTTTCTCCTGCTGCTGACCGGCGGGTTGTTTTTCATGGGGCCGGCCGTGGTGCAGGCCCAGGACTACGAGTCCATGATGCCCGAGGCGCTTTCGCGCGAGGTGCGCAAAGCCGAGAGCGAATACCGCAAGGTCATGGACGAGGTGGGCGCGGCCGAAACCGCGCGTCTGACCCGGGCGGCGGCCGGTGCGGCCGAGGCGGAACTGCGGGAGCTCGACGCCAGGGTCGGCGCGCTCGTGACCAAGGCCGAAAGGCTCAAGGTCCAGGCCGACTACCTTGACGAGCTTTACGAGGCCAAGCGCAAGGAATACAGGAACAAGTAAGCGGGCCGGGCAGGCCTGCCGCCAAAGCGGCCGCAGCCGGGGACGTGTTTCCCCGGCTGCGGCCGCTTTTTTATGAAGCCGCAGCCAGGGCGGCGCGGGACGTTTGGGGCGGTCGGGCTGCCCGGCGGCGGTCACCGCCGCATGGCGGCGGTGAAATCGAGATAGGCCGCGACCTGGTTTTGTCGGTCATAGGCCGGGGATTCCTCGGGCCGGGGCGCGATGTTCCAGGTCCAGGCCCTGTCCGGCGGCGGCAGGACGAGGCCTTCCAGGGCGCTGCGGCTCTGGGTGATCCCGGAGTCGTCGACGCGCTGCCAGACGGTGTCGCAAATCAGGCAGGTCCGGCCGGGCCGGCCGGCCAGCCAGTCGAGGTGGGCCTCGATGAGCCCCCGGCAAAAGGCCGCCAGTTCCGGTTCGGCCAGCCGGCGGCCAAGGATCTTGTAAAACGGAATGGGCAACTGGGAGACGAGGTTGACCGAGGCCGTAAAATCGGGACGCACGCCCGGCAGCGGGTCCGGCAGCGGGGCCGGCGAGGGCAGGGGGGCGCGGCCTTTGGCGGCGCGTCTTGCCTGGGCCGCCATGCCGGTGACGTCGGCCGCCGCAAGGCGGACATTGGAAAAGCGTTTGCCCAGTTCCCGGGCCCGGCGGGGATGGTGGGCATCGACCAGGATGACCGTGGCAAAGCCGGCGGCCAGTTCGGCCACGGGCACGTCGAGGCAGGACCCGGAGCCCAGGATGACGGCCGTTTCCCGGCCGGGAGCCGTGCCGGCGGCGTCCAGGATGCAGGCCCTGGCCGCTTCCAGGTGCGGGGCCCAGGCCGCATGGCAGCGGCGGTGCCGGAAGTCGATGGACACGGCCTCCCGGTCAAGCTCCAGCCCCCGGGCCACAGACGATCCCCGATCGCGCAGATACGTGAAAAGCTCCCGCAGCATGGTTCCCCCGGCTCTTGGTAAACCGGACGGCAGGGGATGGGCAACGGCTTTCCGCGCTATTTCTTGACACCCGGGCGTGGGACTTCTAAGGCTTATCCTACCGAAAAAACGGTCCGCCCGGGCGCAAGGCCGGCGGGCCGGCCCAAGGAGGATTCCATGCGCCATTGTCTTTGGACCCTCGGCCTGCTGGTCTGGTTCGTCGCCTGGGCAAGTCCGGTTCCGGCGGCGGAAACCAACGGCGCGGACGGGGCCGGCACGACCGGCCGGCAGGCTCCGGACATCACCCCCGAAGCCGCCGCTCCTGTGCAGGCCATGTGCGGCTATCTCAAATCCCGCCCGGCGTTCGCCTTTACGGCCGAGGTGCAGGCGGATCAGGTCTATCCCAACGGCCAGACCATCCAGGTCACCCGGATGGTCGATATGGCGCTGAAACGCCCGGACAAGCTCTATGCCCACGTCACCGGCGACGACCGGGACCGCGTCTTTGTCTACGACGGCAAGACCATGGCCGTGGCCGATCTTGACCGGGGCGTCTATGCGATCATCGACGCGCCGGCCACCATCGACGAGACCCTGGACCTGCTGGCGTCCCAATACGGCGTCGTCGCCCCCCAGTCCGACATCCTGTACGCCGATCCCTGCGCCGTGATGCTCAAAAACGTGCGCACCGGGGATTGCGTGGGCAACCATCTGGCCGCAGGCTTTGCCTGCGACCATCTGGCCTTCGCCCAGAAGGACGCGGACTGGCAGCTCTGGGTGGAAAAGGGCAAAGACCCGCTGCCCCGAAAGCTGGTCATCACCGACAAGGACGTCATGGGCTGGCCGCAATACGCCGTGCTCTTCACAAAGTGGGATATGAACCCGCGCCTGCCGGCCGGGATTTTCACCTTCGCGCCGCAACAAGATGCGCGCCGGATCGATTTCCTGCCCCTGGTGTCAGGCCAGGATGAAAAGAAGTGAGGCGGCCATGAAACGCATCCCCTGGCGCAGGTCCGCATCGTCGGCCATAGTCCTTGCCATGGCGCTGAGCCTTGTGTTCGACGCCTCGCGATTGTTGACGTTCTCCGGGTTGTTCGTGTCCGAGGCCGAGGCCCGCTTCGGCGGCCCTGGCGGCGGCGGTCCCCGTGGGCCGGCTCCGGGCGGCGGCCCGCGTATGGGCGGCGCTCCACCCCCTCCCGGCGGCCTGCGTTTTGGCGGTGGACCGCCTGTCGCTCCCCGGCCGTCGGTAGGCATGCCCGCCCCCAGACCGCCTGCGCCGGGATTCGCCCCGATGCCCGGCCCGGTGCCGGTGGCCCCGGGATTTGCGCCGCGTCCGCCCGCGCCCATCCGTCCGCCGGTTCCCGGATACGGCCCCGGTCCCCGGCCGCCCATCCCCGTGCCGCCGGGACCGCGTCCGTTCCCGCCGCCGCCTCCGCCGCCGGGCTGGGTGCGTCCGCCCGTCGCCCCGGGACCGTGGCTGTGGGCGTTGCCCGCAGCCGCCGTGGCCCTGACCGTGGCCGGGGCCACCTATTACAACGTCAACAATACCTGCTACATCGAGCAGTACCAGGGCGACCGGGTCGTCTACGTCCCGGTGAAGGGCCCCTGTCCGCCGCCGGGCTATTGAAACAGTTGCAAGGAGGTCCGCCATGCACGGCGATCATGAGCACAAGCATGACCATGTCCACGAACATACCCATGAACATGAGCATGAGCACGAGCACCCCGGCCAGGGCCGGCACAGCCACCGGCATGGGCATGCCCACAGCCATGCCCACGGCCACGAGCACAAGCATCCCCACGAGCATGCGGCCGGAGAGGGGCATGACCATGACCATCGCGGCGAGCATGGTCCCCATGAGCACGCCCATGACAACCACGAGGCCGAGCCCCACGAACACGAGCATTAGGCCATAGCCCGGCCACGCAATACTGGCGGCCCGACGTTGCGCCGGGCCGCCAGTATCAAGAAAGAGACCGGGGCGCTGCCCCGGACCCCGCCGGGGGAAATGATTTCCCCCGGACCCCCTCGACGTTTTTCCGGAAAGCGCGCCGCCCCTCTTTATCCCACTATCCAGGGGGTCCGGGGAGGTTCACGGAACAGCCGCCCTGAATCTTCCCAACGACCTCCCGTGTCCGACCGCAACCCCGCCGTCCCCTCTAACCCCCACCATCCAGGGGGTCCGGGGGGGATGATCCCCCCCGGCCGCCGGAGGCATTCTTCGCCGTTCGGTCTTTTTTTTCTCTACTTCGCCTTGCCCTGGGCGGCCACGGCGGCCATGCTTTGGGCTACGGCTTCGGGGTCGCCGAGGTAGAAGTGGCGGATGGGGCGCAGATCTGCGTCGAGTTCGTAGACCAGCGGCACGCCGGTGGGGATGTTCACTTCGCTGATGTCCTCGTCGCTTATGCAGTCGAGGTATTTGACCAGGGCGCGGATCGAGTTGCCGTGGGCGGCCACGAGCAGGCGCGCGCCCTGGCGGATGGCCGGGGCCATGGCGTCGTGCCAGTAGGGCAGCACCCGGGCCACGGTGTCCCTGAGGCATTCGGTCAGGGGCAGCTCATCCTTGGACAGCCCGGCGTAGCGGCGGTCGCTGCCGGGGAAGCGCGGGTCGTCGGGGGTGAGCGCCGGCGGCCGGGTGTCGAAGCTGCGCCGCCAGATGAAGACCTGGTCCTCGCCGTATCTGGCGGCCGTTTCCGATTTGTTGAGGCCTTGCAGCGCCCCGTAGTGCCGTTCATTCAAGCGCCAGGTCTTCGTGACCGGCAGCCAGAGGCGGTCCATGTCCTCCAGCACAATATCCAGGGTCTTGATGGCCCGGGACAGCACCGAGGTCAGGCAGGCGTCGAAGTCGTAGCCGCCGTCCGTCAGCAGCCGGGCCGCGGCCCTGGCCTCGGCCGCGCCGGCCTCGGTCAGGCCCACGTCGGTCCAGCCGGTGAAGCGGTTTTCCAGGTTCCAGGCGCTTTGTCCGTGCCGCAGCAAAACCAGGGTGTGCATGGGGCCTCCGTGCCGCCGGTCGGGGATCAGGCGGGTTTGTCGCCCGTCTCGGACGGGCATTCGAAATTGTCGCCGACCATCATGCGCATGGCGCACATGGCCCCGCACATGGCGCATTCCTTTTCCTTGCTGTGCCCGCCCCGGCGTTTGCGGACAAGGTCCGGGTCCAGGGCGAAGCCGGCCATGGCGTCCCAGTCGAGAGCGGCCCGGGCCTTGGACATGCCGAGGTCGCGGCTTGTGGCCCAGGGGCGGCCGAGGGCGGTTTCGGCGCTCTGGGCGGCGACGAGGCTGGCCTTGATGCCGGCCCAGACGTCTTCGGGATCGGGCAGGGTGAGGTGTTCGGCCGGGGTCAGGTAGCACAGGAAGTCCGCGCCGAAATAGGCGGCCAGGGCGCCGCCGATGGCCCCGGCGATGTGGTCGTAGCCCGGGGCGCAATCGGTGGTCAGCGGCCCGAGGACGTAGAGCGGCGCGCCGCCGGTCAGGCGCTTGATGCCCTGGATCTGGCTCTGGACGAGATGCAGCGGCACATGGCCCGGCCCCTCGATCATGGTCTGCACGCCCCTGGCCTTGGCCCGGTCGGCCAAGCGGCCGAGGTTGATGACCTCTTCCCACTGGGCCGCGTCGCCGGCGTCGGCCCCGCAGCCCGGGCGCAGGCCGTCGCCGAGGCTGATGGTGACGTTATGGGCCAGGCAGATGTCGAGAATGTCGTCGTAGCGCGTCAAAAAGGGGTTTTCCTGGTCATGGCGGCGCATCCAGCGGCCCAGGATGGAGCCGCCGCGCGAGACGATGCCCGTGACGCGGCCGGTTTCCACGGCCAGTTGCGCCCCGCGCCTCGTGACGCCGCAGTGCAGGGTCATGAAATCCACGCCGGCCTCGGCCTGCTCGGCGATCTCGGCAATGATCTCGGCCTCGTTGAAATCGCTCGGGTCGCCGCCCTTGGCCAGATGGCGCTGGGCCACGCCGTACAGGGGCACCGTGCCGAGGGGCAGGTCGGTGGCCGCCAGGATGCCGGTCCGGATGGCGGCCAGATCGCCGGCCGTGGACAGATCCATGAGGGTGTGGGCCCCGGCCGCCTTGCAAAGCCGTACTTTTTCCATCTCCATGGCCACATCGGTGACGAGCATGGAGGTGCCGATGTTGGCGTTGACCTTGACCTTGGCCGGCTGGCCGATGATCGTCGGCGCGACGTTTTTATGGGCCGGGTTGGCCAGAACGACCATGGTCCCGGCGTCGACGCCGGCCTCGATGGCTTCGGGCGCCAGGGCTTCGGCAGCGGCCAGGGTGGCGATGTGGGAGCGCAGGATGTTGGCGCAAATGGAGTTTTTCGAAAGAATTGACATACGGCTTCCTTAAAGGTGGTTGACGGATGAATTTTCCTAGCATGAACGCGGGCAAAGCTCAAAGGCGGGGAAAGGGAAAAAGCGGTGGCCCGAAGCCCTTGCCAAGCCCGGAAAAAGGCGTTACTTGATTTCGCTTTCCCGAAAGGGACACCCGCAAGGAGTCAGGTTATGAAAAAGGATATCCATCCCAAGACTTTCAAGGCCACGATCCGCTGCAACTGCGGCAACGAGACCGAAGTCATCTCCACCAAGGAGACGGTGCAGGTCGACGTCTGCTCCCAGTGCCATCCGTTCTACACCGGCAAGCAGCGCTTCCTCGATACCGCCGGACGTATCGACCGCTTCCGGAAAAAGTACGCCAAGTTTGACCAGCCCAAGGCCTAGTGCGGCCTTGCCCTTCACCCGCCGGGCCGGTGCGCCCGGCGGCAGGAATACGGGGACGGTCATGAAACGCGCGCGGCTGCTTTTGCCCCTCCTGGCTGCTTCGTCCACTGTCGGCGGACAGGCGGTCATGGAAGGCGTCATGATGCGCGACAAGGATCAACTCGCCATTGCCGTGCGCCGGCCCGGCGGCGACATCCTTCTCGACGTGCGCCCCTGGTTTTCCCTGTGCGCCGCAAAATGGCTGAAAAAGCCGTTTTTGCGGGGTTTCCCCGTTCTGCTCGAAACCCTGGTCAACGGCATCAAGGCGCTGAACTTCTCCGCCCAGGTGGCTGTCGAGGAAGAGGAGGAAGGGGAGATCGGTCCGTGGGCCATGGGACTGACGCTGGCGGCCTCCATCGGCTTTGCCCTGCTGCTTTTCGTGGTGACGCCGCACCTGTTTTCGCTTGGCATGAAGGCCGCCGGCCTGTCCGGCGGGGTGGAGGCGCTCAGCTTCCACGTCTGGGACGGGCTCTTCAAAATGGCCCTTTTCCTCGGCTACATCGCGGCCATTTCGTTTCTGCCCGACATCCGCCGGGTCTTCCAGTACCACGGGGCCGAGCACAAGGTCATCTGGGCCTTTGAACAGGGCGCGGAACTCTCCCCGGACGGGGCACGCGGCTTTTCCCGCCTGCATCCCCGGTGCGGCACCGCCTTCCTGCTCTTCGTCCTGGCCATCTCCATCGCGTTGTACGCCTTTCTTGTGCCCTGGCTGCTGACCTTTTACGCCCCCGCGACCGGCTGGATCAAACAGGCCTACATCGTGGGCCTGAAGCTCGTGCTCATGGTCCCGGTCAGCTGCCTTGCCTACGAGGTCATCAAGGTGGCCGGCAGGTTCCACACGAACATCGCCTGCCGCCTGATCTCTGCGCCCGGGCTTTTCATGCAGATGCTCACCACCAAGGAACCCGACGATCAGCAGATCGAGGTGGCCCTGGCCGCCCTTCGGGGCGCGGTGGAGCGCCAGTCCGCTTCCTGAGCCCGCGCCGCCCGAGCCGGACCCTGCCAACCCCCAGCCGGGGGACGCGCCTTCTGCGTCCCGCCCCGGAGACGCCTCATGTTCGCCAAGCTCGAAAGCCTCGAACGCAAGTACGAGGAACTGGAAAGACAGCTCTCGTCCCCCGATGTCCTCGACGACCAGGACCGGTATCGCAAGCTGGCCAAGACCCACTCCGACCTCGGCGAAGTGGTGGCCGCTTTTCGGGACTACAAAAAACTCTCCCGCGACCTGGAAGACAACCAGGAACTGGCCCAGGACCCGGACCCGGAAATGCGGGAACTGGCCCAGTCCGAAACCCGGTCCCTCAAGGACGCCCTGGCCGAGCTCGAAGGGAATCTCAAACGCCTGCTGCTGCCCAAGGACCCCATGGATGAAAAAAACATCCTGCTGGAAATCCGGGCCGGCACCGGCGGCGAGGAAGCGGCCCTTTTCGCCGGCGACCTTTTCCGCATGTACACCCGTTACGCCGAAGTCAAGCGCTGGAAAGTGGAACTCATGAGCGCGTCCGAGACCGGCACCGGCGGGTTCAAGGAAATCATCGCCTCCATCTCCGGCGACAAGGTCTACAGCCGCCTCAAATACGAATCCGGGGCCCACCGCGTCCAGCGCGTGCCGGCCACCGAATCCCAGGGGCGCATCCACACCTCGGCCGTCACCGTGGCCATCATGCCCGAAGCCGAGGAAGTCGACGTGGCCATCGACCCCAACGACCTGCGCATCGACGTCTACCGCTCCAGCGGCCCCGGCGGCCAGAGCGTCAACACCACCGACTCGGCCGTGCGCGTCACCCACATTCCCTCGGGACTGGTCGTCATCTGCCAGGATGAAAAATCCCAGCACAAAAACAAGGCCAAGGCCCTCAAGGTCCTGCGCGCCCGGCTGCTCCAGGCCGAGCAGGAAAAGCAGCGCCAGGAGCAGGAAGCCAGCCGCCGTTCCCAGGTCGGCTCCGGCGACCGGTCCGAACGCATCCGCACCTACAACTTCCCCCAGGGCCGCATCACCGACCACCGCATCAACCTGACCCTGTACCGCCTGGAATCCGTGCTCGAAGGCGACCTCGACGAAATGTGCGACGCGCTGATCGGCCACTACCAGGCCGAAGCCCTCAAAGCCCAGGCCGACGCCGCCTAACGGCGCATCGGCCTCCGGCGGCCGGGAGAGGCGCTGCCTCTCCCGGACCCTCACCGCCAGGGGCGCCGCCCCTGGATCCCGCCGGGGGGAGAGTAGCCCCCCGGATCCCCTGGACGGCTTTGGCATGCCGGCATCGCAGGTCGGCTTGGCGATATTTCGGACTCTGCATGGTTGGGGATGGGATCGTGGCCGGCCGGGCTTTGCCGGCCGGCCACGATCCCATCCCCAGGCAGGGAGGGTCCGGGAGGGGGTTACCTCCTCCCGGCCGCCGGAGGCATTCTTCCCATGACCGATTCCCCGACCATCGCCCGTGCGCCCACGGTGCGCGAGATCCTCAAAAAAACCGAGACCTATCTGGCCGGCCGGGGCGTGGACGCGCCGCGGTTGTCGGCGCAATTGCTGTTGGCCCGGGCTGCGGGGCTTGACCGGCTGGGGCTGGTCATGGCCATGGACCGGCCATTGACGCCCGGGGAGATCGAGGCGGCGCGGGGGCTTGTGGCCCGGCGCGGGCGGGGCGAGCCCATGGCCTATATCCTGGGCGAGCGGGAGTTTTACGGCCTGGATTTCGCCGTTACGCCGGCCACGCTCATTCCCCGGCCGGAGACGGAACTGTTTATCGACCGGGCGCTGGCGCTGTTTCCTGGCGGCGGACTGGGGGCGTTTGCCGATATGGGCACGGGCTCGGGCTGTCTGGCGGTGACGCTGGCGGTGCGTTTTCCGGGCGCGGCCGGGCTGGCCCTGGACAAAAGCGGGGACGCGTTGGCGGTGGCCCGGCAAAATGCCGTGCGGCACGGGGTTGCCGATCGCGTGGAATTTGTCCTGGCCGATTTTGCCGAGCTGCCGCAGAGGGAGGGCGGGTATGGGCTTGTCGTGTCCAACCCGCCGTATGTGAGCCGGGCCGAGTACGGGGAATGTTCCGTCGAGGTGCGCGATTTCGAGCCGGAAAGCGCCCTTGTTCCGGGCGAGACCGGGCTTGAGGCCGTGCCGGCGGTGGCCCGGGCGGCGCTTGGGGCGCTGGCTCCGGGCGGGCGGCTGCTGGTCGAGATCGGCTGGAAGCAGGGCGGGGCGGCGGCGGCCATCGTTGCCGCCGCCGGTTTTGTCGAAGTGGCCGTGCGGCCCGATCTGGCCGGCTGCGACCGGCTCATCGAGGCGCGGCTGCCCGGCTAGGGCCGGCGGCAGCATCCCGGGCCGCACGGCCCGTGATCCGCGAGTACGTTTTGCCCCGGCGGGGCACGGACGGCTACGCGGGCCCGGCAGTCGTTTCGACCTCGCCCAATAGCGCCTTGAACTGGGCCTCGTCCAGGGTTTCCGTTTCGAGCAGGGCGGCGGCCACGCGCTCAAGGACGTCCTGCCGGCCGGCGAGCAGCTCGGCCACCCGGGCTTCGGCCGCCACCAGGATTTCCTTGACCTCGGCGTCGATGCGGGCCGCCGTGGCTTCCGAATACTCCCGGTTGGCCAGCCCGCCTTGCTCCGTGCCGAGGAACACCGGCCGGTTCTGGCGCGGATAGGTGGCCGGGCCCAGGGTCTGCCCCATGCCGTATTCGGCCACCATGGCCCGGGCGATGTCGGTGGCCCGTTGCAGGTCGTTGTGGGCTCCGGTCGAGATGTCGCCGAAGGTGAGCCGTTCGGCCCCGCGTCCGCCGAGCAGCACGTCGATCTTGCCCAGCAGTTCGGTCCTGCTCATGAGGTAGCGGTCCTCGGTCGGCAGTTGCTGGGTCCAGCCCAGGGCGCCGATGCCGCGCGGCACGATGGAGATCTTGTGCACGGCGTCGGAGCCGGAGGTAAACGTCGCCACCAGGGCGTGGCCGGCCTCGTGGTAGGCCACCACCTTTTTCTCCTTGGGATTGATCACCCGGTTCTTCTTTTCCAGGCCGCCCATGATGCGGTCCACGGCCTCTTCCAGGTCGGGCATGCCCACGGCGTCCTTGTCCTTGCGCGCGGCGAGCAGGGCCGCCTCGTTGATGGCGTTGGCCAGATCGGCCCCGGAAAACCCCGGCGTCTTGCGGGCGATGACGGACAGGTCCACATCCTTGGCGAGCACGATTTTTTTGGCATGCACGTCCAGAATCTGTTCGCGCCCGGCCACGTCGGGCCGGTCCACCAGCACCTGCCGGTCGAAGCGCCCGGCCCGCAGCAGGGCCGGATCAAGGGTTTCGGGCCGGTTGGTGGCGGCCATGATGATGACCCCGACCCGGGGATCGAAGCCGTCCATCTCGACAAGCAGCTGGTTGAGCGTCTGTTCGCGTTCGTCATGGCCGCCGACAATGGCCCCGGACCGGGATTTGCCGATGGCGTCGAGTTCGTCGATGAAAATAATGCACGGGGCCTTTTCCTTGGCCTGCACGAACAGTTCGCGGACCCGGGCCGCGCCCACGCCCACGAACATTTCCACGAATTCCGAGCCCGAGATGGAAAAAAACGGCACCTGGGCCTCGCCGGCCACGGCCCGGGCCAGCAGGGTCTTGCCCGTGCCCGGCGGACCGATCAGCAGCACGCCCTTGGGCATCTGGCCGCCCAGGCGCTGGAACCGCTCGGGCGTCTTGAGATAATCGATGATCTCGACCAGCTCGGCCTTGGCCTCGTCGCAGCCGGCCACGTCGGTAAAGCGCGTTTCCAGATCCTTTTCCGCGTAGACCCGGGCCTTGTTCTTGCCAAAGGCCATGACGCCCTGGCCGGGGTTCAGGCGCTGCATCAGCACGTACCAGATGCCGAAAAACAGCAGGATGGGGATGACCCAGGACAGGATGTCGCGCAAGAACGTGGACTCTGGCTGGGCCCGGAAATGCACGTTGTATTTGGTCAGCTCGCTCGACAGGGCGTCGTCCACCCGCCGGGTGACGAATTCCACCGCCTTTTCCTCGCCGTTTTCCTTGGCCTTCATGGTGCCGGCAATGACGTCGCCGGTGATGGACACCTCGGTGACGTTGCCGGCCTGCAGGTCCTTGAGGAATTCGGAGTAGGGCAGGTTTTTGGGGCCGTAGGTGGAGACGATAAAATTATTGAGGAGAAAAACGCCCCAGATGGCGATCAGGACGTACCAAAGCGAGAATCGGTGATGCTTTTCCATGTTCTTCACAGGCGGCTCGGGGGTGAGTGTTTGATGCGGCTATTTGATGGAAACCTATAGGTCTTTCGGGCGGTCTTGACAATGCGGCCGGTTGGGCGACTGAGAAAAAATGGAGTTTTTTGGAAAAAGAGGTTGCCAAGGGGAGGGGAAGGGGATAAACACCCTTCTTCGCGTCGGTGTGAACCGGCGCGGAAGGATGGCGAAAAAAAAGACTTGACAACGCCAGCCCTGCCGAGCTAACTACCTGCGCCTTGCGCAGCTGGCGTAGCTCAACTGGCAGAGCAGCTGATTTGTAATCAGCAGGTTGCGGGTTCGAGTCCCATCGCCAGCTCCAGAGCGGAGGGGTTCCCGAGTGGCCAAAGGGAACAGACTGTAAATCTGTCGGCGTATGCCTTCGGTGGTTCAAATCCACCCCCCTCCACCATATAGCGCGATATGCAGTAGGAGACAGGGTGCCCTGTCGCATGGACTACATGTGACATACGCGGGAATAGCTCAATTGGCTAGAGCATCAGCCTTCCAAGCTGAGGGTTGCGAGTTCGAGTCTCGTTTCCCGCTCCATAAAGCCTCCCGTGTCCTACGCTTGAGATAGGCCCACGTAGCTCAGTCGGTAGAGCACTTCCTTGGTAAGGAAGAGGTCGCCGGTTCGAATCCGGCCGTGGGCTCCATATCTACATCACCATCAAATCCTGAGAAGCATCGGCTAAGCAGGGGGACGACATGGGCAAGGCGAAATTCGAGCGCAACAAGCCGCACGTAAACATCGGCACCATCGGTCACATCGACCACGGCAAGACCACGCTGACGGCCGCCATTACCCGGCTTGCCAGCCTCAAGGGTTTCGGCGAGTACATCCCCTTCGACCAGATCGACAAGGCGCCCGAAGAAAAAGAGCGCGGCATCACCATTGCCACGGCCCACGTCGAATACCAGACCGACAAGCGGCACTACGCCCACGTCGACTGCCCTGGTCACGCTGACTATATCAAAAACATGATCACCGGCGCGGCCCAGATGGACGGCGGCATCCTCGTCGTCGCCGCCACCGACGGCCCCATGCCCCAGACCCGTGAGCACATCCTGCTCGCCCGTCAGGTCGGCGTGCCCCAGCTCGTCGTGTTCATGAACAAGGTCGACCTGGTCGACGATCCCGAGCTGCTGGAGCTGGTCGAACTGGAAGTGCGCGAACTGCTCACCAAGTACGGCTTCCCCGGCGACGACATCCCGGTCATCAAGGGCTCGGCCCTCAAGGCCCTGGAAGCCGCCGACATCAACAGCCCGGACGCCGCCCCGATCTTCGAGCTGCTCGATGCCTGCGACTCCTATATCCCCGAGCCCAAGCGCGACATCGACAAGCCCTTTCTGATGCCCATCGAGGACGTGTTCTCCATTTCCGGCCGCGGCACCGTCGTGACCGGCCGTGTCGAGCGCGGCATCATCACCGTGGGCGACGAAGTGGCGATCATCGGCATCAAGGACACGGTCAAGACGACCTGCACCGGCGTCGAAATGTTCCGCAAGATTCTGGACCAGGGCCAGGCCGGCGACAACGTCGGCGTGCTCCTGCGCGGCGTCAAGCGCGACGACGTCGAGCGCGGCCAGGTTCTGGCCAAGCCGGGCTCCATCACCCCGCACCGCAAGTTCAAGGGCGAGGTCTACGTCCTGAACAAGGAAGAGGGCGGCCGCCACACGCCGTTCTTCACCGGCTACCGTCCCCAGTTCTACTTCCGCACCACCGACATCACCGGCGTGGTGACCCTGGACGAGGGCGTCGAAATGGTCATGCCGGGCGACAACGCCACCTTTAACGTCGAGCTGATCGCCCCCATCGCCATGGAAAAGGGCCTGCGCTTCGCCATCCGCGAAGGCGGCCGTACCGTCGGCGCCGGCGTCGTGTCGGAAATTGTGGAGTAACATATCATGGTTTCCATGCAAAACGATCGCATTCGCATCAAACTGAAGGCCTACGACTACCGCATCCTGGACAAGGCGGTGGCCGAGATCGTGGATACCGCGCGCAACACCGGAGCCGGCGTGGCCGGCCCCATTCCGTTGCCCACGGATATCCACAAAGTCACGGTCAACCGCTCCGTGCACGTGGACAAGAAGTCCCGCGAGCAGTTCGAGATGCGGGTTCACAAACGTCTTTTGGACATTATGGAGCCCACGCAGCAGACGGTGGACGCGCTCGGGAAACTGAGCCTCCCTGCCGGCGTTGACGTGGAAATCAAGCTCTAAGGAAGGGTGGGCATGGCTGCCACGCTTGGAATTCTCGGCCGGAAACTGGGCATGACCCGGATTTTCGGCGACGATGGTTCGATTATCCCGGTCACGGTCATCGAGGCCGGTCCCTGCCCCGTCACCCAGGTCAAGACCGAGGACACGGACGGGTACAACGCCATGCAGATCGGGTTCGATCAGATCCCGGAACGCAAGGTCAACAAGCCCGATAAGGGCCACCTGGACAAGGCCGGTCGCGGCTACTTCCGGGTGCTCAAGGAAATCCGCCTCGACGGCCCCGCGCCTTTCGAGCAGGGGATGGACGTGACGGTGGACATCTTCGCCCCGGGCGAGACGGTCAAGGTCACGGGCACCTCCATCGGCAAGGGCTTCGCGGGCGTCATGAAGCGCTGGAACTTCGCGGGTCTCAAAAAGACCCACGGTACGGAAAAGGCCCATCGCTCAGGCGGCTCCATCGGTAACAACACCGAGCCGGGCAAGGTTATGAAGGGCAAGAAGATGGCCGGCCATATGGGCGCGCGCACCGTGACGGTGCTCGGTATCCAGATTGTCGACGTCCGCCCCGAAATGAATCTGATCCTGGTCAAGGGTCAGGTGCCCGGGCCGCGCAACTGCGTGGTCATGGTGCGCAAGCAGGGATAACGGGGTAAGCCATGGCAAACGTAAAACTCTACGACCAGGGAAACCAGGAAATCGGCACGTTCGATCTGGCTCCCGAGGTCTTTGAAGTCGAGGTGCAGCCGGAACTGCTGCACCTGGTCGTCCGGGCGCAGTTGGCCGCCAAGCGCACCGGCACCCACAGCGTCAAGACCCGCGCCTATGTCAGCGGCGGCGGGCGCAAGCCCTGGCGCCAGAAGGGCACCGGCCGGGCCCGCGCCGGCTCCACCCGTTCGCCCCTGTGGCGGGGCGGCGCGGTGGTCCACGGTCCCGAACCCCGGGACTACACCTTCAAGGTCAACCGCAAGGTGCGCCAGCTGGCCCTGCGCATGGCGCTTTCGGCCAAGCTCGGCGATGCGTCCCTGGTGTTGGTGGAAGGGATTTCGGTCCCGGAGATCAAGACCAAGCACATGATCAAGGTCGTTTCCGACTTCGGCTTGAAAAAAGCCTTGATTGTTCTGCCCGACTCGGATAACAATCTCGAGCTTTCCGCCAGGAATATTCCCGGCATCAAGGTCGTGCGCCAGGACATGCTCAACGTCTACGACGTTCTCAGGCACGACCATCTGATCATGGTCAAGGATGCGGCCCTTAAGGTCCAGGAGAGGCTCGGTCATGGAGTACGCTAACATTCTGCTGCGGCCGCTGGTTTCCGAGAAGGCCACGATGGTGAAGGACGCCGCCAACCAGGTGGTTTTTTTCGTCCATCCCGAGGCCAACAAGATCGAGATCGCCAAGGCCGTTGAAAAGGCGTTCTCCGTCAAGGTCGAGGGCGTGCGGGTCGTCAGACACCGTCCCCTGATCCGGTCCCGCATGGGCAAGGCCACCGGGAAGATCCCGGGCTATAAAAAAGCCTATGTGACCCTGGCCCAGGGCGATAAAATAGAGTTCTTCGAAGGGGTTTAGTCATGTCCATCCGCAAGCTTAAGCCCACGTCGGCCGGCCGCCGGTTCCAGACGGTCTCCACCTTCGAGGAGATCACCCGGACCGAGCCCGAAAAGTCCCTCGTCGAGGGGCTTCCGCGCGCCTCCGGCCGCAACTGTTACGGTCGGATCACCTCGCGGCGGCGGGGCGGCGGCAACAAGCGCCTGTACCGCATTATCGACTTCAAGCGCGACAAGTTCGGGGTCCCGGCCAAGGTCTTCTCCATCGAATACGACCCCAACCGTAGCGCGCGTATTGCGCTTTTGCATTACGCCGACGGCGAGAAGCGTTACATCCTGGCGCCGGTTGGGATTTCTGTCGGCGACATGATCGCTGCCGGCGACGGCGCGGACATCAAGCCCGGCAACGCGCTGCAACTGAAGAAGGTTCCCGTGGGCACGCTGTTGCACAACATCGAGCTCAATCCCGGCCGGGGCGGCCAGCTGTGCCGCGCCGCCGGCACCTATGCCCAGCTTGTGGCCAAGGAGGGCAAGTACGCCCTGCTGCGCCTGCCTTCGGGCGAAGTGCGCAACGTCCTGGCCGCCTGTCTGGCCACGGTGGGCCAGGTCGGCAACGTGATGCACGAGAACATCTCCATCGGCAAGGCCGGGCGCAACCGCTGGCTCGGCAATCGTCCCAAGGTTCGCGGCGTGGCCATGAACCCGGTCGATCACCCGCTCGGCGGCGGCGAGGGCAAGAGCTCCGGCGGACGTCACCCGGTCACTCCGTGGGGCAAGCCGACCAAGGGCTACAAGACCCGCAACAAGAAAAAGCCCTCGTCCAAGCTCATCGTCAAGCGGCGCGGACAAAAGTAAGAGGAAACGCCTATGCCTCGGTCGCTGAAGAAAGGTCCGTTTGTGGACGGGCATCTTGAAAAGAAGGTCTCCTACGCCCTTGAAAACAAGGATCGCCGCGTGATCAAAACCTGGTCGCGCCGGTCCATGATCCTTCCGGAAATGGTGGGGCTTACCTTTGCCGTCCACAATGGCAAAAAATTCATTCCGGTTTTCGTTTCCGAGAACATGGTCGGCCACAAGCTCGGTGAGTTCGCCCCCACGCGTACCTTCCACGGCCATGCCGCGGACAAGAAAAGCAAAGTGAAAAAGTAGTCGGGGACCGTTCCCCGTCGGGACAAAGCCATGGAAGCCAAAGCCAAAGCCAAATTCATCCGCGTGTCGCCCCAGAAGGCGAGGCTCGTAGCCGCCAATATCCTTGGCCGTCCGGTCGAGGAGGCCATGAACATACTGAAGTTCACCCCGAAGAAATCGGCAAAACTCATCGGCAAGGTGCTGCACTCTGCCGTGGCCAATGCCGAACAGATTTCCGGCGTGGACATCGACAATCTCACGGTCAAGCAGGTGATCGTCAATCCCGGGCCGACCTGGAAGCGCATCATGACGCGCTCCATGGGCCGCGCCTTCCGGATCGTCAAGCGCACGAGCCATATCACCGTCGTCGTGGCCGAGAACTAGGAGCGACACAATGGGCCAGAAAGTACATCCCTACGGATTTCGGCTCGGGTATAACAAAAATTGGCTTTCCCGCTGGTTTTCCAAGAAAGACTACCCCGAGTTCGTTTTCGAGGACAGCAAGATCCGCAAGTTCGTCAAGAAGAGTCTGTACCACGCCGGCATCTCCAAGATCGAGATCGAACGGGCCGGGGGCAAGATCCGACTGATCATCCACACCGCCCGCCCCGGCATCGTCATCGGCCGCAAGGGTACGGAGATCGAGAAGGTTCGCGGCGACCTGAAGCAGCGTTTCGGCCGGGAATTCACGGTTGAGGTCAATGAGATCCGCCGTCCCGAGGTCGACTCCCAGCTCGTGGCCGAGAATATCGCCCTGCAGCTCGAACGCCGCGTGGCCTTCCGCCGGGCCATGAAGCGCACCGTCGGCCTGTCCCGCAAGTTCGGGGCCGAGGGCATCAAGGTTTCCTGCGCCGGCCGTCTGGCCGGAGCCGAAATCGCCCGCTCCGAGTGGTACCGCGACGGCCGGGTGCCCCTGCAGACGCTTCGCGCCGACATCGACTACGGCTACGCCATCGCCAAGACGACCTACGGCGTCATCGGGGTCAAGGTCTGGATTTTCAAGGGCGAGATTTTGGATCATGAGGTGGAAGCGTAATGTTGGCTCCCAAAAAAACCAAATTCCGCAAGATGCAGAAGGGCCGCCTGCGCGGACCGGCCACCCGCGGCGCGAGCATCGACTTCGGCGACGTGGGCATCAAGGCCCTTGAGCACGGCAAGCTGACCAGTCAGCAGATCGAGGCCGCCCGTGTGGCCATCATGCGCCACATCAAGCGCGGCGGCAAAGTCTGGATCCGCGTCTTCCCGGACCGGGTCAAGACCGAAAAGCCGGCTGAAGTGCGTCAGGGCAAAGGAAAGGGCGCTCCCGTCGGCTGGTTCGCCGCCGTCAAGCCCGGCCGCGTGCTCTACGAGATCAAGGGCGTCGATCTGGCCACGGCCAAGGAAGCCCTGACCCGTGCCATGCACAAGCTGCCGATCAAGACCAAGATTGTGGCCAAGGAGGGCATCTAGCCATGAAGACCGCCGAACTGCGCGACCTTGATGTCGAAGCCCTGGCCAGCAAGCTTGGCGAGACCCGGGAAGAGCTCTTCAAGCTGCGCTTCCAGCATGCCACGGCGCAATTGGAAAAAACGCACCGACTGCGTCAGGTCCGCAAGGACATTGCCCGCATCCTTACGGTGCAAAACGAACAAAAGCGCCAAGCCTAATCGGGGTTCGCCATGGAAGAACATAAGAGCAATCGCAGGTCGCTGAACGGGGTCGTCGTTTCCGACAAGGCCGACAAGACCATCGTGGTCATGGTCGAAACCCTGGTCAAGCATCCTTTGTATAAAAAGTACATCCGCCGCCGCAAGAAGTTCATGGCGCATGATCCGAACAACGACTGCGGCATCGGCGATACGGTCAGCATCATCGAGCATCGCCCGCTGTCGGCCCGCAAACGCTGGCATCTCGTGAAAATCGTGGAAAAAGCGGTCTAGGAGAGCGGTCATGATCCAGGTTGAAACCCAGCTCGATGTGGCGGATAATTCCGGCGCGAAGAAAGTCAGCTGCATCAAGGTGCTCGGCGGTTCCCGTCGCCGGTACGCCTCGGTTGGCGACATCATCGTCGTGTCGGTGAAGGATGCCCTGCCCAATTCCAAAGTGAAGAAGGGCGCGGTGATGAAGGCCGTGGTGGTGCGGACGAAGAAAGAAGTGGGCCGTCCTGACGGTTCCTACATCAAATTCGATTCCAATTCCGCCGTGCTGCTGTCCAGCCAGCTCGAACCCGTCGGCACCCGTATCTTCGGACCGGTCGCCCGCGAGCTTCGGCAGAAAAACTTCATGAAGATCGTGTCGCTGGCACCTGAGGTCCTGTAGGACCTTTGCCCCGCGCCATCGAGGAAGCCATGAAAACGTATCGGATTCGCAAGGACGACAAGGTGATGGTCACCACCGGCAAGGACAAGGGCAAAGTGGGCAAGGTGCTCAAGATCCTGCCCAAGCGCAATGCCGTGCTGGTGGAAAAGGTGAACATGGTCAAGCGCCACACCAAGGCCAATCCCTATGCCAAGAGCCCCGGCGGCATCATCGAAAAGGAATCCCCGCTCGATATTTCGAACGTGGCCCTGTTGTGCGATGGTTGCGCCAAGCCGACCAAAATCGGCTACAAATACACCGCTGACGGCAATAAGGTGCGCTTCTGCAAGAAGTGCAACCATGAAATCGCCTAGTGTCAAAAGGAAACGGTATGACCCGCCTGGAAAAAATTTATGCCGAGAAGGTAGCCCCGGAGCTGAAAAAAGAGTTCGGGTACACCTCCAGCATGCAAATCCCCCGGCTCTCCTTTGTCTCGCTCAACATGGGTTTGGGCGAAGCGAGCAATAACAACAAGCTCATCGAGGAAGCCGTGGTCGAGCTGACCGCCATCGCCGGACAGAAGGCCGTAATCACCCGCGCCCGCAAGTCCATCGCCGCGTTCAAGCTCCGGGAGGGCATGCCGGTGGGGTGCCGTGTGACACTGCGCCGGGATCGGATGTGGGATTTTCTGGACAAACTCATGAATTTCGCCCTCCCTCGGGTCCGCGATTTTCGCGGGGTTCCCGATCGCGGGTTTGACGGCCGCGGCAATTTCACCCTCGGCATCCGGGAGCACACGATCTTTCCGGAAATCAACGTGGACCGCGTCGAACACGTCAAGGGCATGAACATCACCATCGTGACAACGGCCAAAGCCGACAAGGAAGGCAAGATGTTCCTCGACCTCCTCGGCATGCCGTTTAAAAAGTAAGGAGAACGGTCGTGGCCCGTAAATCTTTGATGGTGAAAGCCCGCCGCAAGCCGAAGTTTTCCACCAGGGCTTATAACCGCTGCCCAATATGCGGTCGTCCCAGGGCGTATTTGCGCAAATTCGGCGTGTGCCGTATTTGCTTCCGTAACATGTCGCTGACCGGCGAAATGCCCGGCGTGCGCAAGTCGAGCTGGTAGCAAGGAGAAGGACGCCATGTCGGTGACCGATCCCATTTCCGATATGCTTACCCGTATCCGCAACGCCCACCGGGCGTTGCATGCGGAACTGGTTTTGCCGGCCTCGAAACTCAAGGCCTCCATTGCCGGTATTTTAAAAGACGAAGGCTATATCGACGCCTATGCCGTTGACGGCCAGGCGTTGTCCATCAGCCTCAAATACCAGGGCGGCAGACCGCTCATTTCCGGACTCAAGCGGGTGAGCAAGCCCGGCCGGCGTGTCTACGTCGGCTCCGAGGCCATCCCCAAGGTCCAAAACGGCCTGGGCATCAGCATCCTGTCCACTTCCCGGGGTATCCTGGAAGGTGCCAAGGCCCGGGAGCTCAAGGTCGGCGGCGAGCTCCTGTGCGAAATCTGGTAAGAAGAGCCATCGCGGAGAAGATGTCATGTCCAGGATAGGCAAACGCGAAATCGAGCTGCCCGGCGGCGTGTCCGTCGAGTTGGCTCCCGAGGCGGTGACGGTCAAGGGGCCCAAGGGCCAGTTGTCCACGCCGACCCATCCGAAAATCACGTACTCCCTTGAAGCGGGCAAGGTCCAGGTGGCCCGTGTCGACGACACGCGCCTGGCCCGGGCCCAGCACGGCCTGCGCCGGACCCTGCTGGCCAATCTGGTCGAAGGCGTCAGCAAGGGATTCACCAAGACGCTCGAAGTCATTGGCGTCGGCTACAAGGTCGCGGTCTCCGGCAACACGGTCAACCTGTCCGTCGGGTTCTCGCACCCGGTGGACTTCAAGCTCCCCGACGGCATCGAAGCCAAGGTCGAGGGCAACAAGCTGACCCTGTCCGGAATCAACAAGGAACTCCTTGGCGAGACCGCCGCCCGTATCCGCCGGGTGCGTCCGCCCGAGCCGTTTAAAGGCAAGGGCATCAAGTACGACAATGAAGTCATTCGTCGCAAGGCCGGCAAATCCGGCGGCAAGAAATAGGGACCGCATATGAAGATGACCAAGACCCTGGCGCGTGCGCGCCGGAAAGTCCGCATCCGCAAGAAGCTGTCTGGTTCCGCAGAGCGTCCGCGTCTGGTGGTGTACCGGTCCAACCGGCACATCTATGCCCAGGTGATCGACGACCTGACGGGGCAGACCCTGGTTTCCTCCTCCAGCCTCTCCCTGGCCAAGGCCGGGGAGGCGCTTAAGGCGGACAAGGAAGCTGCGGCCGCCGTCGGCAAGGATCTGGCCGCCAAGGCCATTGATCGCAACATCCAGGCCGTGGTGTTCGACCGCAACGGCTACCTTTACCACGGCAGGATCAAAGCCCTTGCCGACGGAGCGCGGGATGGCGGCCTCAAATTCTAAACGTTCGAAGGAAGATGGCATGGACCAACAGTCCGACCTGTCGCAGATCGAAAAGATCGTGTACCTCAACCGCGTCGCCAAGGTCGTCAAGGGCGGTCGCCGGTTCAGCTTCAGCGCTCTGGTCGTCGTCGGCGACGGCAAGGGGTCGGTGGGCTACGGCCTGGGCAAGGCCAACGAGGTTCCCGAAGCCATCCGCAAGGCCACGGAGCAGGCCCGCAAGGGCATGATCCGCATTCCGTTGCTGGACGGGACCCTGCCTTACGAGGTCCTTGGCCAGTTCGGCGCCGGCCGGGTCATGCTCAAACCCGCCTCCAAGGGTACCGGCATCATCGCCGGCGGCCCGGTGCGGGCCATCATGGAGGCCTGCGGCGTCCATGACATCCTGACCAAGGCCATCGGCACCAACAACCCGCACAACGTGCTGCGCGCCACCATGGAAGGCCTGGCCTCGCTTCGCAGCGCCGACTCTGTCGGCGCCATGCGCGGCAAAGTCCTGTCCACGCCGCGCAAGTAAGGGAGAACGCCATGGCGACCATTACCGTCAAGCTGGCGAGAAGCCGCTACGGCAACACGCCCAAGCAGCGGGCCACCCTGGCCTCGCTTGGCCTGAAGAGAATCCGTCAGGAACGTTCCTTCGAGAAAACCGCCACCGTCTGTGGCATGATCGAGAAGGTCAAGCACCTGGTTGAGGTGACCGAGTCATGAAGCTCCACGAGCTCTATCCCTTCCCCGAGGAACGGGCCAATCGCAAGCGCATCGGCCGTGGCCGCGCCACCGGCCAGGGCTGCACGGCCGGCAAAGGCAACAAGGGCCAGAACGCCCGGGCCGGCGTCAGCCGTCGTCCCTGGTTCGAGGGCGGCCAGATGCCCCTGGCCCGCCGTCTGCCCAAGCGCGGCTTTAAAAACTACCCGTTTCGGGTGACCTACCAGCCGCTCAATCTCGACCGGGTTTTGGCCGCCTTCGAGGGCCAGGACGCCATCAGCCTGGACGACATCTACGGTCGCGGGCTGGCGCCGGCCGGTTCCCTGGTCAAGATCCTGAGCATCGGCGAAGTGAAGTCGGCGGTGACCATCGAGGCCCACCGCTTCAGCGCCAAGGCGGCTGAGAAGCTGGTTGCCGCCGGCGGCAAGGCCATTGCCCTCGGCGTCTCCGAAGTCACCGACGAAACCCCTACTGAATAAACGGAAGTTGCTGTGGCCCTTACTGGAGTCGAGAATCTTGCCCGTCTGCCGGAGCTGAAAAAAAAGCTCCTTTGGACCTTCCTGCTTGTGGCCGTCTACCGCATCGGCGTGCATGTGCCCGTGCCCGGCGTGGACTCGGCCGCCCTGGCGGATTTCTTCGAAAGCGCCAAGAACACGCTTTTTGGGCTCTTCGACATGTTCTCCGGCGGAGGGCTGCGCAACCTTTCCATTTTCGCCCTGGGCATCATGCCCTACATCTCCGCCTCCATCATCATCCAGTTGCTCACCGTGGTCAGCCCTGAGCTGGCCAAGATGCAAAAGGAGGAGGGGGCGGCCGGGCGCAAGAAAATCACGCAATACACCCGGTACGGGACGGTGCTGATCACCCTGATCCAGGGGTTCGGCATTGCCGTGGGCCTGGAAAGCATGGCCAGTCCCACGGGCGCTCCCGTGGTCATCGCCGCCGGCTGGGGCTTTCGCCTGATGACCATCGTCACGCTGACCGCCGGCACCATCTTCTTGATGTGGATCGGCGAGCAGTTGACGGAGCGGGGCATCGGCAACGGCATTTCCATGATCATCTACGCCGGCATCGTGGCCGGCCTGCCCCGGGCGGTCATTTCCACCTTCGATCTGGTCAAGGCCGGCGAGCTGTCCATCATGGTGCTCGTCCTGATCGTGGCTTTGATGCTGGCTGTTCTGGCGGCCATCGTCTTCATGGAGCGCGGCCAGCGGCGCATCCCCATCCAGTATGCCAAGCGGATGGTCGGTCGGAAGATGTACGGCGGGCAGACCACGCATCTGCCGCTTCGCGTCAATACGGCCGGCGTCATTCCGCCTATTTTTGCCTCCTCGATTCTGCTTTTCCCGGCGACGCTCGGCGAATTTTCGAGCGTGCCCTGGCTCAAGACGGTGGCGGCATTTTTCAGCCCCCAGACGATGACCTACAACCTCATCTTTGTGGCCCTGATCGTCTTCTTCTGCTATTTTTACACCGCCATCATCTTTGACCCGGCCGACATCGCGGAAAATATCCGTAAGCAGGGCGGTTTTATCCCCGGCATTCGTCCCGGGGCCAAAACCAAGGAATATATCGACAAGGTCCTGGCCCGGATCACGCTGTGGGGGTCCATCTACATATCCGTGGTCTGCGTGCTGCCCATGGTGCTGATCCAGCAGTTCAACGTGCCGTTCTACTTTGGCGGCACCTCGCTGCTCATCGTCGTGGGCGTTGCCATGGATTTCATGTCGCAGATCGAGTCTTATTTGATCTCCCGTCAGTATGAAGGCCTCATGCAGAAGGGGAGAATCAAGGGCAGGCAGTAGTCTTGAAAAAGGTCAGGGGGATCTTCCTCAAAAACGACCTTGAAATCGCTTCCATGCGCGAAGCCGGCCGTATCGTCGGCATCATTCTGCGCGAATTGTCGGAAGCGGTCAGGCCGGGCGTCAAGACGATGGCATTCGAGGCGTTGGCCCGCAAACGCTGCGCCGACTTCAAGGTCAAGCCCGCCTTCCTGGGGATGTACGGCTTCCCGTTCGCCCTGTGCTGCTCGGTCAATGAGGAAGTCGTCCACGGGTTTCCGTCCGAGCGCGTGCTGGTGGACGGGGATCTGGTCAGCTTCGACATGGGCGTGGTGTATGGCGGGTTTTATGGCGATGCCGCCACCACGGTGCCGGTTGGCGAGGTCAACGGCGCCAAGGGCCATCTGCTGGCGGTCACCCGCCAGTCCCTGAAAGAGGGGATAGACCAGGCTTTGGCCGGCAATGACCTGTATGACATTTCGCGGGCCGTGCAGAAATATGTTGAAGGACAGGGCCTGAGTGTTGTAAGACGATTTGTTGGTCACGGCATCGGGAGGAAACTCCATGAAAAACCCGAGATTCCCAATTTCGAGCCCATGGACGCCCCCCGGATTCCGCTGCAGCCCGGCATGGTGCTGGCCATCGAGCCCATGGTGACGGCTGGCGGTCCTGATGTCGAAGTCCTGTCTGACAATTGGACGGCCGTGACCAAAGATCGCAGCCTGTCCGCGCATTTCGAGCATACGGTGGCTGTGACCAAGAACGGTCCTCGGATTTTAAGCCTGGCTGAGTGATGCGACCGATGCCGATCCGGCATCGGTCGTTTCCGTCGCCAGGAGACGGAGAGCTGTCATGAAAGTGAGACCTTCGGTGAAAAAACTTTGTCCCAAGTGCAAAATCATCCGGCGCCATGGCGTTGTGCGGGTGATCTGCGAGAACCCCCGGCACAAACAGCGCCAGGGATAACGGAGGAACGTCGTGGCCAGAATCGCGGGAGTCGACCTTCCGAAAAATAAGCGGATGGATATCGCGCTGACCTACATTTTTGGCATTGGCCGTACCACGGCCATTCGCATCCTTGAGTCGACGGGCGTCGACTGGACGAAAAACTCCGACGCCCTGACCCCCGAGGAAACCAATACCATCCGCAAGGAAATCGAGGCCAATTTCAAGGTCGAGGGCGATTTGCGGCGTGAAGTGACGGCCAATATCAAGCGCCTCATGGACATTGGCTGCTATCGCGGACTGCGTCATCGTCGCGGCCTGCCCTGCCGTGGCCAGCGCACGCACACCAATTCGCGTACCCGCAAGGGACCGCGTCGTGGCGTGATGGCCAAGAAAAAGAAGTAACTGACACGCGGCGCGCCGCGGCGCGCCGGATAACCTCGGTAACATGCCCGAAACGGGCTTTCTGGAGATACGCGTATGGCGAAACCGCGCCGCACCGGCAAAAAGGAACGCAAGAACATTCCCGTGGGCGTTGCCCACATTCAGGCCACGTTCAACAATACCATCGTGACCTTCACCGATCAGAAGGGCAACGTGGTCAGCTGGGCCACCTCGGGCGGCGCCGGCTTCAAGGGTTCCCGCAAGTCCACGCCGTTCGCGGCGCAGGTCGCTGCGGAGAACGCGGCGCGCAAGGCCCAGGAAAACGGCATGCGCACCGTCGGCGTCCTGGTCAAGGGCCCTGGTTCCGGCCGTGAGGCCGCCATGCGCGCTATCCATAACGCGGGCTTTAAGATCAGCTTTATCCGCGATATCACGCCCATTCCCCATAACGGCTGCCGGCCTCCCAAGCGGCGTCGCGTCTAGGTTGGGCTTGCCGGCGGTTCGCCCGTCCGGCGGCACAGTGGTGTTTTTTCAGACCAGGCCTCGCGTCGAGGCCTGGATCGGTATTCGGTTCGCCGCGGGGCCATTGTCAGCCCGACAGGCCGAAACGACAACAAGCGGGATCGGGCGGCTGCTATGGCCATTACCACCCGCGGCACATTGAGGAGGATAAACCTTTGGCACGTTATACTGAAGCGAAATGCCGGATCTGCCGCCGGGAAGGGGCCAAGCTGTTTCTCAAGGGCGATCGCTGCTATACGGATAAATGCGCCTACGAGCGCCGCCCCTACGCTCCTGGCCAGCACGGCCGCATCCGCAAAAAGATGAGCGACTACGCCGTGCAGTTGCGGGAAAAGCAGAAGACCCGCCGCATGTACGGCATCCTGGAAGGCCAGTTCCGCGCCTATTTCCAGCGCGCCGACATGCAAAAGGGCGTCACCGGCGAAAACCTGCTGTCGTTCCTCGAACGCCGCATGGACAACGTCGTCTTCCGCCTCGGTTTCGCCAATTCGCGCAACCAGGCCCGCCAGCTCGTTCGGCATGGCATTTTCACCCTCAATGGTCACCGCGTGACCATCCCTTCCCTCCAGGTCAAGATCGGCGACGTCATCGAAGTGCGCGAGCGCAACCGCCAGTCGCCCATCATCCTGGAAGCCCAGCAGGTCATCGCCCGTCGCGGCTGCCCGGCCTGGCTCGAAGTGGATGGCGAGAAGCTCAAGGGCAAGGTCAACGCTCTGCCCACCCGCGAGGACGTGCAGTTCCCGATCAACGAGCAGCTCATCGTCGAGCTTTACTCCAAGTAATCGGCAAAGTACGCTTTGCATAAGGTGACGCCATGTTGATTCGTAACGGCCAAAGGCTCATCAACTCCCGCAATTGGACCGAACTGGTCAAGCCGGAAATGCTCGAGCGCGATGCCGCGTCCACCGAGACCTTCGGGCGGTTCGTCTGCGAGCCCCTGGAGCGCGGCTTCGGCACGACGCTCGGCAACGCCCTGCGTCGGGTGCTGCTCTCCTCGCTGCAGGGCGCGGCCATTGTCGCCGCCCGCATCGAAGGCGTGCAACACGAGTTCTCGACCATTCCGGGAGTCATCGAGGATGTGACCGAGATCATCCTCAACCTCAAGCAGGTGCGGCTGGCCATGGGCACCGACGAACCCCAGCGGCTCACCCTGTTTGCCAATGAAAAGGGCGTCGTGACGGCCGGCGCCATCCAGGGCAACCAGAACGTGGCCGTGCTTTCCCCGGACACGCTCATTGCCACGCTCTCCGAGGATCGCGACTTCCGGGTCGAGCTCGAAGTCCGCATGGGCAAGGGCTATGTCCCGGCCGACATGCACGAGGGGCTCGAATCCGAAATCGGCCTGGTCATGCTGGACGCCAGCTTCTCGCCCGTCAAGAAGGTGGCCTACACCATCGAGCAGGCCCGTGTCGGACAGATGACCAACTATGACAAGCTCGTCATGGAGGTCAGCACCGACGGGTCCATCTCCCCCGAGGACGCCATCTCGTACAGCGCCAAGATTCTCAAGGACCAGCTCACGGTCTTTATCAATTTCGACGAGAAGGAGTCCGAGGCGGACAAGTCGCGCCGTCGCGACGACATCGAACTCAATCCCAGCCTGTTTAAGAGCATCGACGAACTTGAGCTTTCCGTGCGCGCCACCAATTGCCTCAAGTCCGCCAACATCCAGACCGTCGGCGAACTGATGCAGAAAACCGAACACGAGATGCTCAAGACCAAGAACTTCGGCAAGAAATCCCTTGAGGAGATCCGCCGGGTGCTTGAGGACATGGGCCTGGAGTTCGGCATGCGCATCGAGAACTTTGACCAAAAATACCAGGAATGGCTGAAGAGGAAGCAGGTCGATGAGACATAAAAAATCCGGACGCAAATTTGGCAGGACCGCCCCCCATCGGAAGGCCATGCTGCGCAATATGGCTCGCTCGTTGCTGATTCACGAGCGCATCCGCACCACCGAGCACAAGGCCAAGGAACTGCGCGGCGTTGTCGAGCAGCTGGTCACCCTGGCCCAGACCGACAGCGTGCACTGCCGTCGTCTGGCCTACAAGGTGCTCGAGAACCACCAGCTCGTGGCCCGGCTCTTCGACGAAATCGGTCCGCGTTTTCGCGGCCAGCCCGGCGGCTACACCCGGGTGGTCAAGATGGGCCTGCCCCGGACCGGCGACTGCGCCCCCATGGCCGTCATCGAACTGACCAAGCTGGCGGGACAGACCGCCGAAGCCCCCAAGGCTCCCGCCGAAGCGGAAGCCCAGGCGTAGACAGACTCGCGCAGGGCCCTTCGGGGCCCTGTTTTTTTCTTGTAATGTATCGATTTTTTCGATAGAGACGATCGCCATTATGGATGTAAGACGCCTCCAGGCCTTTGCCAAAGTCCACGAGCTGCGGAGCTTCTCCCGCGCCGGCGACGAGCTGATGCTCTCGCAACCCACCATCAGCGCCCACATCTCGGCTCTCGAAGAAGAGCTCGGCACCCAGCTCTTTGACCGGCTGGGCCGCACGGTCCTGCCGACCCAGGCCGGCGGGGTGCTGTATCGCTACTGCACCACCATCTTCACCCAGCTCGACCATGCCAAGGCCGACATCCTGGCCTTGTCGCGGCGCGTGGCCGGCGAACTGGTCATCGGCGGCAGCACGATTCCCGCCCATTACTGCATTCCCCGGCTGGTGGCCCGGTTTCTGGCCCAGTACCCCGAGGTGCGCATTGACCTCAAGGGCGGGGACACCACGGAGATCGCCGCCATGGTGGCCGCGGGCGACGTGCATGTGGGCATCATCGGCGCACCGGCCTCGGCCCCGGAACTGGTCAGCCTGCCGTTTCTGGAGGATGCCCTGGTTCTCGTCGCGCCGGCCGGGATGCGGGAGCCGGCGTTTGACGGGACGGATTGGCGGGAAAAGCTGCCCGGGCTGCCCTGGATTATGCGCGAGCAGGGATCGGGAACCCGGCTGGCCCTGGAAGCGGCCCTGGCCGGGAGCGGCATCGACGTTCGGGCCTTGCGCCCGGTGCTGCAGGTGTATTCGTCCCTGGCCGTGCTGGAGTGCGTGGAAGCGGGGCTTGGCGTGTCGGTCGTGTCCTCGCTGGCGGCAAAACCGTATCTCGCCCGGGGCGGCGTGGCCGCGTTGTCCGTCCCCGGCCTGGAGATGCGCCGCAACTTTTACGTGGTGCACCACGGCCGGCGCTACATGTTTCCGGCCCTGCGCTTTTTTCTCAAGACCTGCGGCGTGGCCTGAAGCGCCGTCCCCTGGCCGGGCGGCCGGCTGGCTGGCGGAAAAACGAAAAGGCCTGTCCCGGCAAGCGGGACAGGCCTTTGTTGCCTGCGGGGTCTTATTAGCCCTGGATGAGCTGCATGGCCATCTTGGGCAGGGAGTTGGCCTGGGACAGCATGGCGATGGCGGACTGGGTCAGGATCTGCTGGCGGACGAATTCCGTCATTTCGGTGGCCACGTCCACGTCCGAGATCTGGGATTCGGCGGACTGGAGGTTCTGGGACTGGATCTGCAGGTTGGAGATGGTGTTCTCCAGACGGTTTTGCAGGGCGCCGAGGTTGGCCCGGATCTTGTCCTTGGACACGATGGCTTCGTTGATGGCGTCAAGAGCCTGCTGGGCCAGGGCCTGGGTGGAGATGCTGCGGCCGGGGCCGGCGGCGGCGCCAAGGCCGAGGCCGAAGGCCGAGGCCGTGGAAGTGCCGACCTGGATGTAGTAGTAGTCTTCGGCGCTCATGTTGCCCGAACCGAAGTGGACCTTCAGCTTGCCGGTGGAGTTCAGGCCCGCGCCGCTGTGGGTCGCGCCGGACAGGTTGCCGTTGAGCAGGTAGATGCCGTTGAAATCGGTGGCGTTGGCGATACGGGTGATTTCCGAGGCCATGGCCTGATATTCGGAGTCGATGATAAGACGCTGATCCGAGGTGTAGGTGCCGGTGGCAGCCTGTTCGGCCAGTTCCTTCATGCGAATGAGCTTTTCGTCAATGATCCCGAGGGCGCCGTCAGCGGTCTGGATCAGGGAGATGGCGTCGTTGGCGTTGCGCACGCCCTGGTTGATGGCGGCGATATCGGACCGCATCAGTTCGCGAATGGCCAGGCCGGCGGCATCGTCGGCGGCGGTATTGATACGAAGGCCCGAAGACAGGCGCTGGGTGGACGTGGCCAGGGAGCCGTAGGAGTTGGAAAGGTTGAGCGCTGCGTTGGCGGCCATCATGTTGTGATTGATCGTGAGAGACATAGCTTTTCCTCCATGAAAAGTTATTGTGCCAAGTTTGGTCCCATGAGGGCGAACACTCCGCCGGCGGCATGGGGTTGATGTTGTAGTGTTAGGGCTTGCGCCGGCCTGCTCCCTGCTGTGACGGTATTGTGAGTCTCCTTGGCCAGTAATCTTTTTTGCAGCGTTGCTTCTTTTTCCCCGCTGCAGTTGACTCACTTATCGGACCATTGTGGAAACCCTTTAGTCGAAAAAAAGGGAAATTTACGGCCATTTGCTGCGGCAGGCGCAGGGACGCGGCCGCAAAACGGCCTTTTGCCCAAAGGCTGACAAAAAGGAACATGCTGGAAAGAAAGACTTTTTGAAAAACGTAGCCAGCGGCCTGGGGGCGGGGTATATTATGCCTTATATACTGGGCCTATCGGCGGCTTTAAAAAACGCTTTAGATTTTTGCGGCATTTTTTCTTTCGGGATTGGCGGGAGGGCGTCCGAGGCGTGGCCCGTTTTTCGGTCTTGAGGCCAAGTGTCTGCAATGATGATATTTTCTTGTCAGCCTTGGCCGGCTGGCCGCCCGCAACGATCCGCGCACGGCTTGTTTGGCCGGCAGGGCGGAACCACTGTTCGCCAAGTTGCTTTATAAAGCATAATATGTCAGGATAATCAGAATGTTAGGTCAATTTTAACAGAGGAGGAAGGCATGTTTGGGAAACAGCTCGGACGGCTTCTGGCCGGCGTGTTTCTGGCCATGGCCGTGTGCGCCCCGGCCCTGGCCAAGGACCAGACCCTGATGATGGCCACCACCACCAGCACCGACGACACCGGGCTGCTGCCGGTTCTGGCCGGGGCCTTTAAGAAGGATACGGGCATCGAGCTCAAGTGGGTGGCCGTCGGCACCGGCAAGGCCCTGGAGCACGGCAGGAACTGCGATGTGGACGTGCTGCTCGTCCACGCCCCGGGAGCCGAGAAGAAGTTTGTGGAGGACGGCGCCGGCCTCAACCGCACCGAGGTCATGTATAATGACTTCGTCATCGTCGGCCCGGCCGCCGATCCGGCCAAGGCCAAGGGCAAGACCGCCGGCGAGGCCCTGGCCGCCATTGCCGCCGCCAAGGCCCCGTTCGTCAGCCGGGGCGACGATTCCGGCACCCACAAGATGGAGCAGTCCCTGTGGAAGGGCGCGAATCTGCCCCTGCCCGACAAGGAAACCTGGTACGTCTCGGCCGGGCAGGGCATGATGGCCACCCTGGCCATGGCCGGCGAGCGCGGCGGCTACGCCCTGGTCGATCGCGGCACCTACATCGCCTATGAGGATCAGGCCAAGGGCGCCCCGGCCCTGGTCGTCCTGGTCGAGGGCGACAAGCCCCTGCTCAACCAGTACAGCGTCATTTCCGTCAACCCCGGGAAGTGCAAGGCCGCCAGGTTCGAGGCGTCGGAAAGCTTCCGCAAATGGCTGGCCTCGGCCAAGGGCCAGAAGGTCGTCGGCGACTTCACGGTCAAGGGCAAGAAGCTCTTCACGCCAAACGCCGCCAAATAGCGCGGGCAACGTGCACAGCGCCCGGCCGCAGCCTTTCCCGGGCGCGGCCGGACCGGAAAACGCCATGAATTACATTCTCGACGGCCTGCGCCAAGCCTTTGTGCTGCTCGTTAACGGCGACCCGGAAACCTTCTCCGCCGTCGCGACGACCCTGATCGTCACCTTCGAGGCCATGGCCGCCACGCTGGCCCTGGGCGCGCCGGCCGGGTTTCTCCTTGGCTACGCCTCGTTTCCCGGCAAGCGGGCGGTGCGGCTGACGGTGGAGACCTTTCTGTCCTTCCCCACGGTGGTCATCGGCCTTGTGGTCTACGCCTTTGTTTCCCGGCGCGGCCCCCTTGGCGAGTGGGGGCTCCTTTTTACCGTGCCCGGCATGGCCGTGGGCCTGACCATCCTGGGGCTGCCCATCGTCATCGCCCTGACCGCCCAGGCCGTGGAGAACCTCGACCGGCGGCTGCGTCCGACCCTGCTCACCCTGGGGGCCCGGCCCCGCCACGTCTTTTTCGCCACCCTGGCCGAGGCGCGTTTCGGCATCATGCTGGCCGCCACGGCCGCCTTCGGCCGCATCGTGTCGGAGATCGGCATCTCCATGATGCTCGGCGGCAACATCAAATGGGACACCCGCACCATCACCACGGCCATCGCCCTGGAGACCGGCAAGGGCGAGTTCGCCACCGGCATCGCCCTGGGCATGGTGCTGATGGCCATCGCCTTTCTGGTCAATCTGGCGGCAACGGCCACGCGCCGGCGGTCGGCCGCATGAGCGCCCTTTACGAACTGGCGGACGTCGTGCAGCGCTATGACGACCGGGAAGTGCTGCGTATTCCGGCCCTGTCCATCGAATCCGGGATCATCCTGGGGCTGGCCGGGCCAAACGGCGGCGGCAAAAGCACGCTGTTGCGCCTGCTGGCCTTTCTGGAGGCCCCGGCCGAGGGCGAGGTGCGCTATCGGGGCGAGCCGACCCGGGGCCGGGAGTATGCGCTTCGCGGCGAGGCGACGTGTTTTCCCCAGGAGCCGTATCTGCTCAAACGCACGGTGCGGGCCAACGTCGGCTTCGGCCTGTCCGTGCGGGGCGTGGCCGACATCCGGGAGCGGGTGGATGCGGCCCTTTGGCAGGTGGGGCTCGATCCGGCCCGTTTTTCCGGCCGGTCCTGGCGGCAGCTTTCCGGGGGCGAGGCCAAGCGCGTCGCCTTGGCGGCCCGGCTGGCCCTGCGGCCCCGGGTGCTGCTGCTGGACGAACCCACGGCCAACCTTGACAAGGACAGCGCCGAACTGGTGCGCCGGGCCGTGTTGACGGCCCGGGAGCGCGACGGCGCCACCCTGGTGGTCAGCGGCCACGACCAGCCCTGGCTGCGGGCCATCTGCGACGATATGCTGTGGCTGCGCGAAGGGCGCGTTTCCGCGCCGGTCCTGGAGCAAGGGCACTCGTGGCCCGCAGCCGCTTCAACCCAAGCCAGCGAAGGGGGCCAGCCATGAAAGGCGTACAGGTTCTCGGCTTCAAGAAATCGGGCAAGACCACCCTGTGCGAGGCGTTGCTCGGAGTGTTCAAGGCCCTCGGCCATGCGCCGTGCGCGCTCAAGTGCACGCACAATCCCGGCCTGGACAAGGAGGACACCGACACGGACCGTTTCCTGGCCCATTGCCGCACGGTCGGGGCCGTGGCCGGGCAGGAGAGCGCGCTGTTCTGGAACGATCCCCGCAAAATCTCGGATATGCTCGCCATGCTCGACGGCGATGTGCTGGTCATGGAAGGCGGCCGGGAACACGCCGTCGCGCCCCGGGTGCTTGTCCTGCACGACCCGGACGAGGCGCACAAGCTGTCCGATCCCGGACTGGTGCTTGGCGTCTACGGCGGGGTGCGCGTTCCGGGGCTGCCCCACATCGCGAGTGTGGAGGCGCTGGCCGCCCTGGTCCTGGAAAAGGGGTTCGTGCTGCCGGGGCTCGACTGCGGGGCCTGCGGCCAGGAGTCCTGCGCCGGTCTGGCCGCCGAGATCATGGCCGGCCGGGCCACGCCCGAGGATTGCGCCACCCGGCACGTGGCCATGCGCATCACGGTGGGCGGCCGTCCCCTGACCCTCAATCCGTTTGTGGAGCGCGTCCTGGCCTCGGGCATCCGGGGGCTGGTTTCGGAACTCAAGGGGTTCGGCCCGGGGGCCATCGAAATCGCCATCGACTGACCGCCGCCCGGTCCCCCGCCGGCCGGCCGACGGCCGGTCGCGGGGGAGGGCGGGCGCAAGTGTCGGCCAAAGCGGATTTTTGGCGGCGGGAAAGCCCCGGCGTATTGTCATCCCGATACAAGGCGGGTATTGAGAATAAAATTACAACCGGGAGGAGCCGCAATGACCAGCGCCAAGGACGCCGCCGATTCCATTTCGGTTCTTGGCCTCGGGGCATCGGATGATCCTTCCGTGCTCGACCGTCGGGTGTTGGAGACCGTGGCCCGGCGCGTCCACCAAAAGATGGACGATTACGAGGCGTACAACTTTACGGCCCTGCAAAGCCTCTCGCTTAATGTCTTTTTCGATCTGGCCCAGGAATTCTCCACCCTGGAGCATCTATACGCCACCTGCCTGCTGATTCCCAAGATGTTCTTCAATATCGACTGCAACCTGTACGTCCTCGACAATAAAAGCGGCTCCATCCGTCGCTGCGCCTACCAGTGCGTGGAGGCCGACGCCGGGGAGCTTGGCGACCTGCCCTTTCCCCAGAAAACCATGGTGCGCGACGACAGGCTCTATATTCCCATCAAGGGCAACCACGAGCTGATCTCCCAGTTGCCGTTCACCCCGCACGAGGACGTGTTCGGCATGCTGGAAGTCTACCCGGTCAGCAGGATGACCGAGCACGACCAGCTGTTTTTCGAGCGCTATGCCAACCGGTTCGGCTTCCAGTTGCACAACCGCATCCTGACCAACAAGAACAAGGAGCATCTCCAGTTCATCCGCAGCCTTGTCAAAGACATCGGGCACAACGTCATCGTGCCCAATATCTATTTCAAGCTGTATTACAAGCGGCTGCGCTCCAAGATCGATCTGCTCAAGTTTTTCGAGTGGAAGCTCAAGCAGTTTTTCGAGGCCGAGGCCGGCACGCCCGAGACGGTTGCAGCCAGCCAGGAAAAACTCCTGCGCGACCTCGGCTACATCCATGAGGGCCTCATGGACCAGTACCGCCAGATACTCACGCACTACGAGCAGACAAGCCTTTTTCTGGAAACGCTGCTGCGCCGGTCGCACTTCGAGGAAGGCCGCTACGTGCTGGAAAAGCGGGCCTGCAATTTCAAGAAGCAGGTCATCGATCTCCAGCTCGAACGCTATCGGCCCCGTTTCGAGGAGCGCGGCATCGAGATCGACACCTCCCTTGGCGGCGTGCCGGATCAGGAAATCGAGGTGGTGGTGGACATCGGGCTGGTGAGCCAGGTTTACGCCAACCTGTTTTCCAACGCCGTCAAGTACACCCGCGAGGTGGGCGACGCGGCGGGAAACAAGCGGCGGTTCATTTCCTTCGGCTGGGAGCGCAAGGAGAATTTTTTCGGTCCCGGCCGCGACGGCATCAAGCTCAACGTCTTCACGTCCGGCCCGGTCATTCCGCCGGAAACCGCCGCCCACCTGTTCGAGGAGGGGGTGCGGGGCGAAAACGCCTCGGGCGAATACGGCACCGGCCACGGCCTCTACTTCATCCGCGAGGTGGTGCGCCTGCACGGCGGGGTCGAGGGCTACGAGGCCACCAATCTCGGCAACAACTTCTTTTTCATCCTGCCCATGGACCCGGTGGTCTGACCGGCCGTCCGGCCCCGCGCCATCCGCCTGTCGTTTTTCCCCGTGCCCGCCCCGGATCGTTTTTGAGGGGGTCCGGGGGGAAGCATTCCCTCCGGCGGGGCCCGGGGCAGCGCCCCGATTCCACCGCCTCCTCCTCCATCTCCGTCTCCCTATTGCATCTTCCCCTCCCGCCACAGCCGCAGCATGGTCGCGCCGTTGACCACGGCGATGATCGATTCCAGCATCGTTCCGCCGATCGACCCCGATACGATGTTGTTGGCCAGCCAGCACAGCGTGGCGGCAAACAGCAGCAGCCGCATGCCGATGCCCTTGAGGTAAAACACCGCGATGGTGCCCGAACAGCCGGCCGCTATGGAAAAGGCCGCTGTCCAGGACGTGGCCAGGGCTGCGCCGAAAAGCAGGTTGGCGGCCAGGAAAAAGACCGCCAGCCAGGGCGAACGGGTCCTCAGCGAGACGAACATCCGTATGGCCGACAGACCGGCGCTTAAGGCTGCCGCATTGTTGCCGAGCATGGAGAAATGGACGGTGTAGACCACGCATTCCGTGGCCACCAGGAACTTGAGCCGCCAGTCGATGCGCTGGGCAAAAGCCACGACGCCAAGGACAAAGGCCAGATAGCCGAAAAGCTGGGCCGGAGCGAAAAAATCCATTGCAGGTATCCTGTCCTGTCGGGCGGTTGGCGTCGGAGCACGGCCACGCGCCCGGATGGGCCGCCGCGACAGGGCGGCGGAACGGTTGTTGCGGCCTTGGCCGGCAGCGTCGTGCCGCACAGCCCGGCCGGGATGCGCGGCGGCGGGGCGAAGGGCTGCGCTGCCGCTGGTGCGGGAGGCGTAGGCGGCATGGCGGCAGGGGACGATCCCCGGGAAGGAAATATGCCTGCTTGTCTCTGCTGGCAAGATGGTTGCCTTTGGCAAGGGTTTATTGACACCACTTTTCAGTGGTGGTAATTGTTTGCCACCACGAGGAGGTGGTGGCATATGGCGGATGCGCGGGCGTTGACGGAATTGGGGCTGACCGCCTACGAGGCGGCGGCCTATCTGGCCCTGCTCGGCCGGCCGGAGCTGACTTCGGCCGAGGTGGCCGCCCGGGCGGGCATCCCCCGGCAGCGGGTGTACGATGTGCTGGGGGCGCTTGCGGCCAAGGGGCTGTGTCTGGCCCGGGAGGCTGTGCCCCGGGCCTTTGCGGCCGTGGACCCGGCCAAGGCCCTGGATTTGCTGGCCCGGGAGCGGGGCGAGGCGCTTATGCGCGAGCGCGAGGCGGCGCTGGCTTTGGCCGGCCGGCTGGCCGGGGAGCTGGGGCCGGTTTTCGCCTCGGGGCGGGGGCAGAACGACCCCCTGGCCTATGTGGAGGTGCTGGCCGGGCCGGGCCGCATTGCCGCCCGGGCCTTGGATCTGGCCAGGGGGGCCGCCAGACGGGTCAATTCGTGCATCACCCGGCCCATGATTCTCTCTGCGGAGCAGAACCGGACGTTCATGCAGGCTCCGCTTGGGCGCGGGCTGGCCTACCGGGCCCTTTGCGACGCCTCGGTCCTGGCCGATCCGGGGCTGGCCCCGCTTTGGGCCGGGTGTTGCGACGCAGGGCTCGAACTCCGGGTCGCGCCGGCCTTGCCGCTCAAAATGCAGGCCTTTGACGACGAGGTGGCGCTTTTGTCCATGCAGGACCCGGCCGGCGGGCCGCCGAGCTTCACGGCCGTGGTCATCCATAACCGGGGCGTGGTGGCCATGCTGGGGCTGGCTTTCGAGCAGCTCTGGGCCGGAGCCGAACCGTACAAGGGGGAGGACGCATGATGGCAACGGAGCAGGGACGGCAGGGACAGGGGACGGCGTCGGGCATGCCGCCCGAAGCGCTGGTCCTTGGCAGGGGCTACGAACCGGGGCTGGTCGGCCGGGTGGCCGAGCTGCACGGCCGGTACTACGCCGGGGCCTGGGGATCGGGCGCGCCGTTTGAGATGCAGATGGCCCGGGAATTCAGCGATTTTCTGGAAGGCTACGATCCGCGCCACGATCTGGTGCTGTCGGCCCATATCGGCCGATCCCTGGCCGGGTCCATCACCGTCTACGGCCGCCGTCTCCTGCCCGAGGGGGCGCAACTGCGTTTTTTCATCGTGGACCCGGCCTGGCACGGACGCGGGGCCGGCAAGGCGCTTCTGGCCGAGGCGCTGGCCTTTTGCCGGCAGCGCCGCTTCCCCAGGGTGTTCCTGTGGACCGTGGACGGCCTGCCCGCCTCGCGCCGGCTGTACGAAAAAGCCGGCTTCCGCGTCACCGAACGCGTGCCCGACGACCGCTATACGGTGCTGCGCGACAATCTGCGCATGGAACTGGCGTTGTAGGGAGCGCGCGAAGGGCGAAGGGCGAAGAGCGAAGGGCGAAGGGCGAAGGGCCTTCGGCGACCAGGGCGCTGCCCTGGACCCACCGGGGGGAATGCTTCCCCCCGGACCCCCTCGACGGGATGCGCGTGCATCACCGGCGCAGTGGTTTTTCAAGGCGGGCAAAATCAAACGGGAACGGCGTCACTGTCGTTCCCGTTATCGTTTCGTATGGGGGTGCGGGGGGAAACGCTTTTGAAAAGCGTTTCCCCCTGCATTCCTGTCTTACTGCCTTACAGCCAGTATTCCGGGTAGCGCCGCGTCGGGGCCATGTTGTTGGCCAGAAGCGCCACGGCCAGCATGGCCAGCGCCCCGGACAGGGCCGGGAAGAGCACGTAGAGGTAGCCCAGGGCGGCGATTTTCGGGCCGCCGGTGACGGCGATAAGGGCGGTTGCCCCGCCGGGCGGGTGGAGCGTCCTGGTGGCGTGCATGAGGGCGATGGCCGCGGCCACGGCCACGGCGCAGCACAGCCAGTCGGGCGAGGGCAGGGCGAGGCGCGCCGTCACCCCGACCAGGGCCGACAGGACATGGCCGCCGACGAGGTTTCGCGGCTGGGCCAGCGGGCTTTTGGGCGCGCCGTAGAGCAGCACGGCCGAGGCCCCGAACGAGCCGATGAGCATGGACAGGCCCGCCGGATCGGCCACGTGTTCATGCAGCCAGGCAACCAGGGCGATGCCGGTCACGGCCCCGACAAAGGACCAGAGGATTTCGGCCGCGCCGACGCGCGGCGGGCTGGCCCCGGCGCCGCGCATTTTTTGAAACAGGGTCATGCCGGGCAACCTCCCGGCACGCCCCGGCAGGAGCGCACCACGTCGCCGCGGCTGACGATGCCGCAAAGGCCTGTGCCGTCGACCACGGGCAGACGGTTGACGCCGCGCCCGGTCATGAGCCGGGCCGCCTCGGAGCGGGGGACGTCCGGGCCGACGACCACGGCCGGGCTGGTCATCAGGGCGGCGACGGGCGTCTGGCCAAGCGCCGGCGTCGGATGTGCGCCGGTGCAGGCGGCCGGGGTCATGAGCCGGGCGATCAAGGCGGCCGGCCCGGCATCGGCCGGCAGGCCCAGCAGGCGCAGCAGGTCCGTAAGCGACAGCACGCCGACGACCGTCTGCCCGGAAACCACCGGCAGGCCCGAGACGCGGGCGGCGGCCATGATGCGGGCCGCGTCCCGGGCGGTTGTCTCGGGCGAGGCCGTGGCCGGTGTCGCGGTCATGATGTCCCGGACAGGGACGTCCCGGCCAAGTCTTTGGGCGGCATGGGCGTAGGCCAGCCGGTAGAGGGCCAGGGCGTCGGCCGGGGAGACGTCCAGGTAGCCGTCGATGCGGCGCATGGCCGCAAGGATGTCCTCGACCGCCATGGCGTCGGGCCGGGCGGGGGCTTCATTGTCCGTGGGCATGGGCGTGACCTCCTGGCCCGATTCTCTGCCGTCCGGCCGTCCGGGGATATGACCTAAGTCAAATTCGCAGCGCCCATGCCTTGCGAGGAAGAAGGGACGCGTATGCCGGACATGGGCATTGTCGCCGGCCCCATGGGGCAGGGAAGACCGCTTTTGCCCGGGAATATTTGCCGGCGGGATGCTTGCGCCCGCCTTGTGCGTGCCGATCTGATTGCAGAAGGGCTGTCCCGGCTGGAAAAGAGGTTGTCGTCTGTCTGGATGCGCGCTAAAAGTATATGTAAGTTGTGTTGGAAGGGGATTTGTCTGCGTATGGAAAATTTTTCTGCTTCTGTTGTTTTGCCTACGTGCAACAGAAATAATGATTTGCTTAATTCGTTAAAAAGTATATATAAACAAACATTTAAGAACTTTGAAGTCCTTATCGTGAATGACGGCGACGAGCAAATTTCTGATTTTTTGGCACGCCAGGCAGGGTTTTTAGAAGATATGGATCATAAAATCTTGAATACAAAGGGGAGATCAGGCCCATCAAACGCCAGAAATGTTGGTTTGGCGAGGGCTAAAGGAGACATTGTTTTTTACCTCGATGATGATGATGCGTATTATCCTGAGCACCTCCAGGTTCACATGGATGAATATCGCAGGTCTCCTCTTTTGGGCGTCGTATACTCAGATGCGAATAGAGGGAAGGTTGTTTATGATGCAGAGGGCTCTCCTCGGCTGGATATTTCGCTTCAGCACTCTCATGATTTTGATGCGGATAAGTTGTTGATTCAGAATTATATACCTATCTTGTGTTTGAGTCATAAGAAATCATGTCTCAGCCTGTCTGGTTTGTTCGACCCTACCTTGTCGTACCTGGAAGATTGGGATTTTCTAATTCGCCTGTCGGTGAACTACAAGTTCAGGCATGTAAAACAAACAACAGCAATCTATATGGAAAAAGGTGGCGGATTAAGTTTGCAGCAGGTTCATAATGAGAAGTTCTTGGACAATCTGTTCGATGTCTACCAACGTTCGGAAAAGTATTTGTTAGATGATCAGGATAGGCTGGCTAACATATGGCATATGCGGTCCCGGCACATCGGGATGATGGCAAATGTCACCGGAGAATATTTTGAAGGGGTTGGTAATCTTGAGCTTGCACGGAATGCATTTTCCAACGCTGTAAAATTTTATCCTGATCCAGCGTACTATGTTAATCTTGCCAGAGTTCAAAAACTGCTTGGGCATCATCTTGATGCGCTGATTTCTCTTCAAACGGCAAAGCTTTTATAAATACATATTTTTTGTTCGCCAAACAGAGGGATGCGCCGTCAGGAAAACAAGGAGTCAGCTGCCGCCGGCTTTGCCTGCGGCAGCGGTGCCCGCTGGTTCCCCTTCCTGGGGGCCGGGGGCGTTCACGGAACAGCCAACGTTCACGGAACAGCCGCGCCAGATTTCTTCCAACCCCCTTTATCCAGGGGGTCCGGGGGGAATGATTCCCCCCGGCCGCCGGAGGCCGCCTTTCGTTCCCCTTCGCGTCAACCACAACGGGGAACAGGCCCTAAATGGCCGCGTCGCCGGATTCGCCGGTGCGGATGCGGACCACGCCTTCCAGGGGATAGATGAAGATCTTGCCGTCGCCGATGTTGCCGGTGTTGGCCGTGTCGCGGATGAGGTTGACGGCTTTCTCGGCCAGATTGTCGGGTACGACGATCTCCAGTTTGACCTTGGCGTTGAACTGCACCTGGTATTCGATGCCGCGATACGCCTCCACGTGGCCTTTTTGCCGGCCGTAGCCGCGCACTTCGCTGACGGTGAGTCCGTGGATGCCGAGTTTGTCCAGGGCGTCTTTCACTTCGTCCAGTTTGAACGGCTTGATGATGGCTTCGATTTTTTTCATGGGGCTCCCCGTGGCTTCGCTGTGTGGTTTGGCCGCAGGCATTCCGGACAGGCGGACAACGGCGTTCGGGGCCGGCCCGGAACGTTGCGTTCGTCCCCGGGTTTTACACGCAGGGGAATGACAAGGTCCAGAGGGACGAAGGCGTTGGTTGGCGGTTTCTGGTGGATGGACATTTTTGTCCTCCTGCCGCATCCTCTCCGGGATGCTGCAATCCGCGCTCTGGTACGGGCTGGCCGCCCTTTGTCCGGCCGGCGGGGCGCTGATGCTTTTCGGCCCGCGCTGACCCCGCCTTGCCGCTGGCCGGGGCCTGTCCTACAGTGGCTCCATGACGCCAACATCGACCGACGCCGTGTCCGGCGTCCCGCTGCCTGTCGCCTGGAACGGCCTGGACCTTTGCGTTCCGGCTGCGTGGCGGCCGATGCGGCTGGGACCTGGCTACCTGTATCTCGAGGACGACCGTGGCCCGGCTTTTGAGGTCAAATGGCGGCGCGGGGCCGGCCGGGCCGGCATGAAGGCCGCCCTGCGGGCCCTGACCCCCAGGGGGATGGCCACGGCCGGCGGCGTCCTGCCCGACGCCTGGCTGGCCGCCCTGGCCGATTTCGAGCTGATGCCCCTGACCTGGAGCCGGGCGGGGCGCACCGGGCTCGGGGCCGCGCTCTTTTGCCCCGAATGCGGGCTGGCGGCGGTTTTCCAGGGCTACGGCGGGCCGGACGGCCCGGATGCCGGGCGCGTGGCCGAGCTGGCCGCCGTGCTTGGCAGCCTCGACCATCACCGGCCGGGGCCGCCGGCCTTCCGGGTCTTCGGGCTGTCCTTTGCCGCGCCCCCGGGCTTTGCCCTGGCCGGCTTTCATTTCGCGCCCGGCCGGTTTTCCCTGTCGCTGCAACAGGGCCGCCAGCGGTTGGACGTGGTGCGGCTGGCCCCGGCCGACGTCCTGCTGGCCCGCGATTCCCTCGCGACCGTCGCCGCCCTGGCCTTTGGTCTCGATCCGGCCGTTCCGGCGACGGGAGGTTCCCTTGGCGCGGCCCCGGCCGTCTGGCTGGCCGAGCGCCAGGGGCGGGGCGGGCTGGACGGGTTGGCGCGCGCCCTTGGCCGTCCGGGACGGCTGGCGGTGCTGCGCCACGAGGCCGGGGTGAACAAACTGCTCGGCGCGGCCCTTCGCGCCCCCAAACCCGTGGACCGGGACTGGCTGGCCGAGGCGGCAGCCCGCTGTGTTTCCCTTTAAATCGAAAAAAGTCCCCGATTCGGGCCTGACGCGCCGCCAGACCCTGGCCCTGGCCCCGGTCCGAAGCCGCGACGTCCTGGAATCCGAGACCGCCGCGGGCTGCGTGCGCCTGTCCCTGCCCGTGGCCGTGCGGCCGGCCCTGGCCGGTCTGGCCCGGCGGCTGGGCCTGTGGGACGGCCGGGCGCTGCGAAAGACCGTGGAACTCGACGCCATGGGCTCGGCCGTCTGGCGGGCCATCGACGGCGTCCATTGCGCCGGCGACATCGCCGCCATGCTGGCCGGGCGCTACAACCTTGATCCCGCCGAGGCCGAATTGGCCGTGGCCCAGTTCCTGCGCCAGCTCGGCCGGCGCGGGGCGATCGGCATGGAGTGAGGCGAAGGGACGGAAGGATACGGGGATATCCGGGGCGCCGCCCCTGGCCCCGCCGGGAGGCTTATCCCCCGCCCCCTGAATGGGACGGCAGGGGGCAGGGGCGTGGACGCTCCGGCCCGGGGGCGCCGTCCCGTCTGGACTTCCCCGGCCGGCCGGATTATCCCCCCCGGACTGCGCTGTCTGCGGAGACGGGGCGGGGAAAAGACGGGACCAGGAAGGACAGGCCGCGCGCCTCGGCGGGCGGCACGGAGGGACGCGATGCAGGGTGAGCCGGGGCTTTTGCTGTTGTGGGTGACGCGGGACCGCGAGGCGGCGCTGAACATGGCGCTGCTGTACGCGAAAAATTCAAAAATCCACGGCTGGTGGGACCGGGTGCACCTGCTTGTCTGGGGGCCGTCGGCCAAGGTGCTGGCCTGCGACCTCGACCTGCAGGAGGCGCTGGCGGCCTGTCTCGAAGCCGGCGTGGAGGCGTTTGCCTGCAAGGCCTGTGCGGAGGGCTATGCGGTGGGCGGCCAGCTTGCCCGGCTTGGCCTGGAGGTGAAATACGCCGGCGAAGCCCTGACCGAATACCTGAAAGCGGGGTGGAAGGTCCTCGCCATCTAGCCATGCGTCCCCGGGCCGGGGAGGTGCTGCCTGGAGCGCAGGGCCCGCAGCGGCAGGCCCCGGGTCCGGGGTCAGCAGGCCGGGACGACGGCGGCCAGGAGCCGGGCCAGATCTCCTTCGGCCCGCCTGGCCGTGGCCAGGACGTCCTCCAGGGTGGTTTCGGCCATGCAGTCGGGCAGATTGACATTGGTCAGGCACGAGATGGCCAGCACGTCCAGGCCCATGTGGCGGGCCGCGATGACTTCGGTCACCGTGGACATGCCCACGGCGTCGGCTCCGAGCCGCCGCAGCATGCGCGTTTCGGCCGGCGTTTCCAGACTCGGCCCCAAAACCCCGGCATAGACGCCGCGTTCCAGGCGCAGCCCGAGCGACAGGGCGGCGGCGTCGGCAATGGCCCCCAGGCGCGGACTGTAGGCCCGGCTCATATCCGGAAAGCGCGGCCCGGCTCCGTCGTCGTTGGGCCCGGCCAGCGGATTTTTCCCCGTCAGGTTGATGTGGTCGGTGATGCGCATGAGCCCGCCGGCGGCGAAGTGGGGATCAAGCGCCCCGGCCGCGTTGGTCAGCACCAGCGTGCGGATGCCGAGTCCGGCCAGAAGCCGCACCCCGAAAGCCACGTCGCGGGGGGAATGGCCTTCGTAGAGATGCAGGCGGCCCGAAAGCAGCAGCACCGGCCGGCCGGCGATCTCGCCGGCCGCAAGCCGGCCGGCGTGCCCCGGGGCCGTGGTCCGGGGAAATCCCGGAAGATCCGCCGTGGCCGCTTCCCGCCTGTTTTCCAGGGCGGCCCCGATGCCGCCAAGCCCCGTTCCGGAGACCAGACCCACGGTGTTCGCCGGCATCTGGCCGACAACTGCTGCCGCGACCTGCGCTGCACGCTTTACATCTTCGGTGATATGCATATAAATTCCTCCCCGTTGCCTGTCGTCGTAGCACGATGCCGGCTGCACGGAAAGGGGGAGGCCTTTTCCGGCGGTGTCGCACGCGGCGGCCCCCAACATGGACGGTCACATGGATCTCGGAACATTTCTCGGCCTGGCGTCGGGCATCGGCTTGGTGCTGGGCGCCATCTTCATGGGCGGCACGTTGATGGAGTTCGTCAGCGTGCCCAGTGTCATGATCGTTGTCGGCGGCACGTTGGCCTCCATCTGCGTGGCCTATCCCCTGGAAGAGGTCTATCAGGCGTTTTCCGCCATGATGCAGATTTTTTCCTCGCGAAAGGTGCGTGATGCGGAAGTGGTCGGCATGATGGTGCGGATCGCCGAAATCAGCCGCCGCGAAGGCCTCATCGCGTTGGAGAACATCCACACCGACAACGCCATCCTGAAAAAGGCCAGTCAGCTCATTGCCGACAATGCCGATCCGTCGCTCATCCGCGAGACCGTGCGCATCGAGATCAGTTCGATGAAGCGCCGGCACGCCGTGGGCGAGGCCGTGTTCAAGTCCCTGGCCGGCTACGCGCCGTCCTACGGGATGATCGGCACGCTCATCGGTCTGGTCCAGATGCTCACCCGCCTGGAAGACCCCAAATCCCTGGGGCCGGCCATGGCCGTGGCCATCATCACCACCTTTTACGGGTCCATGCTCTCCACGCTGTTCTTCCTGCCCGTGGCCGGAAAACTGCGGGCCAGGACGCTCAACGAGACGCTGCAGCTGGAGATCATTTTCGAAGGCGCCAAGTGCATCCTCGAAAACAACAACCCGCGCCTTGTCTCGGAAAAACTGTCCTCGTTCGTGGCCCCCAAGGAACGTCGTTATGAAAGGCGATAAGGACATCATAGGCCTTGACGACGGCGACGACGACGAGGCCGAGGTCCCGAGCGAATGGCTGACCACCCTGGCCGACGTGTCCATGCTCCTGATGAGCTTTTTCATCCTGCTCTTTTCCATGTCGACCCTGGACACCAAGAAATTCACGGATTCGTTTTCCGCCGTGCAAAACGCCCTGGGCAACAAGGCCAAGTCCACCACCTCCTCGGTGGTGTCCACGCCCGAGATGTCCACCCTGGTCGAGCAGGCCAAGGTCAAGCAACGCATCCTGGCCGACCAGAAGCGGGTCTACGACCAGTTCCGCTCCTACGTCTCGACCAAGGGCATGGAAGGCATTGTCGCCGCCGCCCTGGAAGCGGGCAAGATCACCATCAATTTCCCGGCCGGCGTGCTCTTTCCCAAGGACGGCGTGGACCTGACCGACGAGGGCAAGGCCCGGCTGCGCACGCTCTACGACTTTCTCATCAAGACTTCGGGGGAACGCATCAATATCCGGGGGTTTACCGACGACACGGCGCCCGGCCCGGGCAGCCGTTTTCGGGACAACTGGGAAGTTTCGTCATTGCGGGCGGTTGCCGTGCTGCGCTACATGGTTTCGCTCGGCATGTCCCCCAACCGATTGACAGCCACCGGATTAGCTGATTTAGAACCCCTCTACCCCAACACCACCCCGGAGCATCGGGCCAGGAACCAACGTGTGGAGTTCGTGTTGGAACGCTGGATCGGCGAGTAGGGAGGTCGGCATGGACATCAGGTTCGAGCTGGAGGGGGAACAGGGACGGCGCATGGCCCATCGGGAGCGGGTGCGCGGTCTGGTGGCGCGCATCGACGATGCGCCCGAAGCCTTTGTCGTGCACGACGTCAGCGCGTCGGGCATGTCCCTGGTCGATCCCGAAAAAACACTCGCCCCCGGGCGCGAGTGTCTGCTGACCCTGGCCATCGGCCCCAGGGAACTGATCGCGGGGTTGCCCGCGGCGGTGATCCGGAGGACCGAGGGGGGGCTGACAGGCCTGGCTTTCGGTACGCTTTCCCTGCGCCAGGAGGCTTGGCTCGACAAGCTGGTCCTGGAAATCCAAAAACGGCGCATCAACCTGCGCAAGGCGCAGGATGGGGCCGGAAACCCTGAGGATAAAAACACCGATCGTGTCGACGAAAAAACATAAAGTCCTGGTGGCCAACCGGGGCGAAATCGCCATACGCATCATCCAGGCTTGCGTTTCGCTCGGCCTGGATTTTGTTTGCGTCCACACCAAGGCCGACGAGGCCTCCGGCCATCTGGCCCTGGCCCGTTCCCTTGGCGGTCCCGAGTGCGCCTATCGCGTCAGCTCCTACCACGACGCCAACGAAATCCTGGCCGTGGCCGACCATGCCGGGGCCACCGCCATCCATCCCGGCTACGGCTTTTTCGCCGAAGACTTCCGTTTTGCCCGGCGCGTGGCCGAACGGCGGCAGAGTCTCATTTTTATCGGCCCCTCCTGGCGCATCATCCGGTCGCTTGGCGACAAGATCAACACCAAGCGTCTGGCCAGAAGCCTGTCCATCCCCACCGTGCCCGGCTCGGACCGGCCCGTCTACGACGAGCTGGAGGCCGAGGAGATCGCCGAAACCCTGTTCGCCTTCCAGGCCGAACAGGGCATCAGCAACTCCGTGGTCCTGGTCAAGGCTTCGGCCGGCGGCGGCGGCATGGGCATCGAGGAAATCTACGACATCGACCAGTTCAAGACCGTCTACCGGCGCATCCGCAACTATGCCAAGCGCCAGTTCCACGACGAGGGCGTCCTGATCGAGCAGCGCATTTTCGACTTCAACCACCTGGAAGTCCAGATCGTGGGCGACCGCACGGGCAAGGGCATCGTGCATTTCGGCACCCGCAACTGCACCATCCAGTCCACGGGCCGGCAAAAGCGCGTGGAGATCGCCCCGGGATTCCGCCCGGGCGAGGTCGATTACGCCTTTGACGCGGCCCGGCTCCTCGACGACATCGTCGGCTACTCCCTGGCCATGGCCAGGGAGGTGGGCTACGACAACGTCGGCACCTGGGAATGGATCGTCTCGCCCACGGGCCAGCCCTTCCTCATGGAAGTCAACACCCGCATCCAGGTGGAAAACGGCGTTTCGGCCGCCGTCTCCCGCATCAAGGGCAAGGCCGGCGTCAACCTCATCGCCGAGCAGATCCGGCTCGGCCTTGGCGAACCGCTCGGCTACGACCAGTCCGACATCGCCTTTGACGGCGTCGGCATCGAGTACCGGATCATCGCCGAGGACCCGGCCAACCGGTTCACCCCGTGGGTCGGGCGCATCGACCAGTTCCTGGCCCCGACCCTGCCCTGGGCCAGCCTGCACACCCACATTCCCATGGACGCCCCCTACGAAATCCCCACCGAATACGACCCCAACCTGGCGCTCGCCATCATCTGGGGCAGGGATTTGGCCGAGGCCAAGAAGCGGGGCGTTGGCTATCTGGACGAACTGACGCTTTCCGGGGCCGACGGCACGGGTGCGGAACTGAAGTCCAATGTCCGCTTCCTGCGGGAAAAAACCGCCACGATCCTGCAATTCTGACGTTTCGGGCCGCACGGGCGGGGCGCGCCGGACGCTCCCCGCCCGCCCCGGCGATACGCGCCGGGACCAGCCGGCCCGCCACGTTTTGGGGAATACCCGATATGGAAATCGAAAAGCGCGTCGTCGAACTGACTGATCGCCTCAACTACATCAAGGACATCTTCGGGGGCCGCGAGAACGCCAACATCGCCCTGATGCGCTCCCGCCTGGAAGAATTCGCCAGCCGCGAGGCCGCGGCCGCTCCCGGCGAGAAGGCCCAGATGGTCCGGCAGATCGAGGACCTCTTCGAGTTTCTGGAAAAAAAACTCGACGAGGAACTCTCCCCCATGGACATGGTGCGCATCGTGCGCCATCCCGGCCGGGTCAGCCTCAAGGACATCCTGGAAAACGTCTACGACAACTACACCGAGATCGGCGGCCAGGACGAATACTCCATCGATCCGAGCATGCTGATTGCCCGGGCCTACATCACCCGACGCCGGGGCGACAAGGTCATAAACCAGCCCGTCATGGTCATCGGCCAGGAAAAAGGCCACGGCCAGGAGTTCCGCAACGGCGGCTCGGTCAAGCCCTGGGGCAATGCCAAGGCCCTGCAGTACATGAAGGTCGCCGAAACCGAGCGCATTCCCATCCACACCTACGTCTTCACCCCCGGGGCCTATCCGGTGGAGGACTTTCCCGGCGCGGCCCAGCAGATCGCCCGCAACCTCTACGAGATGGGCGGCCTGCGCGTGCCCGTGGTGTCGGTCATCTCCGAAGGCGGCTCCGGCGGGGCCGAGGCCATCGGCCTGTCCGACGTGCGCATGATGCTCTCGCGCGGCTATTATTCCGTCATCTCCCCCGAGGGCGCGGCCGCCATCGAGGCCGGCATCCGCCAGGGCCAGCGCGTGGCCCCGGAACTCATCGAGGCCTGCGCCAAGCGGCTCAACATCACCGCCGCCGACAACCTGCGCATGGGCTACGTCGACAAGGTGCTCGACGAACCGCCGCTTGGCGCGCGGCCCCACCACTACGATTTTTTCAAGACCCTGCGCCAGGAGGTCATCCGGGCCACGGACCAGGTCTTCCTCGGCATCGCCGGCTTCAAGCTCTTCCGGGCCCTGGTCGCCTCGCGGCGCAAGGGCGGCGACGCCGAAAGCATGTTCGTGCGCTGGACCCTGGACGAGGCCGCCGCCGACCGGCTGGTCTGGAAGCGCTACTGCAAGTACCGGCGCATGGCCGAGACGGCCTACCGCGACGGCAGCCCCTCCGGCGCGCGCCTTGCCTCCCGGGCGCAAAGCCTGCTGTGGTCGGGCTATTCGTTTATCCGCTACGATCTGTTGCGCAAGCATACCAAGAATCTGGCCAAGGCCGCCGGCGACCTGGAAGCCGAACTGCGCCTCGTGGCTGATCGTATCACCGCGCCGCTTCGCCGCAAAAGCCGGGACAAAAACGCCCCGGTCACCTGCGATCCGGAAAAAAGCCGCATGCTGACGGAGCTGTCCCAGCCCGAACAGGGAGCCTGCCTCGAAGACTTCGGCTGGCGCTACGTCAGCCCCAAGGCCGCCGAGGACAAGGCCGTCACCTGCCCCGAATCCAAGACCAACGGCTGCCCGGACCTGTGGGCCCCGGACCTCTACGGCGATTTCGCCGGCGTGTGCGTCCACTGCGGCCACCACTTCCCCATGGAATACCAGTGGGTCATGGGCAACGTCTTCGACCCGGACTCGATTACCGAGTTCGACGAGGACATCGAGGCCGGCAATCCCCTGGATTATCCCGACTTCGAGGCCAAGCTGGCGGCGGCCAAGGAGAAAACCGGCCGCAAGTCCGGCTGCGTCTCCATTGACGCCAAGATCGACGGCATCAAGATCGTTTCCGCCGTGCTCTATTCCGCCTTTCGCGGCGGCTCCGTCGGCGCGGCCGAGGGCGAGAAGTTCATCCGGGCCCTGGCCCGGGCCAGACGCCGCCACTTTCCCTTCCTGGCCTACGTCCACGGCACGGCCGGCATCCGCATCCAGGAAAGCTTAAACGGGCTCATCCAGATGCCCCGGGTCACCCTGGCCGTGCGGCGCTACATCGAGGCCGGCGGACTCTACGTGGTCCTGTACGACACCAATTCCTACGCCGGCCCGGTGGCCAGCTTCCTCGGCTGCTCGCCCTACCAGTTCGCCGTGCGCTCGGCCAACATCGGCTTCGCCGGCCCGGGCGTCATCAAGGAAACCACCGGCATCGACATCCCGCCCGATTACCACCGGGCCCACAACGCCCTGGCCCGGGGCCATATCCAGGGCATCTGGGACCGCCGCGAGATCCGCAAGAACCTCAAGCAGGTGCTGCTCACCATCGGCGGCCGCAATCTGTACTACCGGTAGAGGATGGAGCGATAACGGGAAGAGGGGAAGAGGCCTCCGGCGGCCGGGGGGGATCATCCCCCCCGGACCCCCTGGGCGGGGAAGCAAGGGCGCGGCGCAAGCCGCCTTCTGGTTTTCCGTCCGGGAGGGTTTGGGAGGGGGTGACCCCCTCCCAAAGAGTCTTGCTCGAAGATGCTCCGGCGAGAGGCGGGCCGTTTGGCCTTGCGGCGGGGTGCGCCGCATTGTAACAACCTGGGAAACTCCAATGTCGCGCCGCTGCCGGGCGACGGGGGAAGATCGTGATCGACGTCAAAGCCTTGCTTGAAAATATAAAGGCCGCGCCTTACGAGGAGATCGTGGTCACCACGCCCCATACCGGGGTGGTGACGTTTGCCGGGCTCGAACCCGGCGCGCGCGTCGCCGGCCCTTCCGGAACGTATGGCGAAAAACCCGGAACCCTGCTCGCCCGGCTGACCCGCGAACATAACGACAAGTCGCTTTTCGCCGACGTCAAGGGCGTTGTCGGCGAGGTGCGCCGGGAGCTGGAAGGCCGCTTCGTCGAAGCCGGCACGCCGCTTTTGGTCATCCGCCACTTTTTGTCCAAGGACGAGGTCATTGCCGCCATCCTGCAAAAGGTGCTGTATCTGTTTTGTGCGCCGGAGCGGGCCAAGTATTATTTCATCCCGAGCGTGGACAAGAAGGTCAAGGCCTCCGGGCCGCGGTCGGTGACGGTGAAGCCCGGCATGGAGCTTTTCATCGTGTCCCGGATGAAGCGGGAAAAGCCCCTTGTCTACGAAGGCCCCGAAGGCATCATCTACGCCGTGTATTTCCAGCACGACCAGAACGTGGACCAGGGCGCGCCGCTGGTTGGCGTGTGTCCCGAGTCCCAGACCGACCTGATCCAGGACGTGGTCAACCGGGTGCGCACGGACTGGGAGGAAGGGGAATAGCCATGGGACGTCTGCTCCAGATCCGGGTCATCGCCCAGACCTATGACGAAGCCGAGGCCGAGGGCCGGTATGCAAAGCTCTACGCCCTGGCCTGGCCCACCGAGGCCACGCCGTCTTCCGGCCCCCGGGGCGTTCTGGAGCTGACGGCGGCCCTGGACGACAAGGTGCGCCTGGGCGATCTGCCCGGTCCCGACCGCAAGGCCATGCTGCCCGGCGTCGGGCGGGCCATGGCCGCTTTGGCGGCCCTGGAAGCCGCCCTTGGCGACCGTGACCCCCAGGCGGCGGACCGCCTTTCCTACGAGTTGGAAGATATTCTGGCGGAGTTGGAAAAGCTCGCCCCCAGGCCGTAAGGCCTTTTCGGGGGGCTCCCACTGACATTTCCTGCGGGCGCGACGATGGTCGCATCCGCCATGCCGCGCCCAGGCGCGTTCCAAGGAGGCCGCAGATGGCCGGAAGCATTAATAAAGTCATTCTGGTCGGCCGACTGGGCCAGGACCCCAAGCTGACCTATCTGCCGTCGGGCAGCCCGGTGGCCAATTTCACCATCGCCACGGACGAATCCTACAAGGACCGGGACGGCAACAAGGTGGAGCGGGCCGAATGGCACCGCATCGCCGTGTATGGGCGCTCGGCCGAGTTCTGCAACAACTATCTGGCCAAGGGCCGGCTGGTCTATATCGAGGGCACGCTGCGCACCCGCAGCTGGGAGGACCAGCAGGGCCAGAAGCGTTACACCACCGAGGTGGTGGTGACCGGCCCCGGCCACACGGTCCAGGGACTTGATTCCCGAAGCGGCCAGGCGGCCGAGGCCCCCATGGGCGACGAGGGCTTCGGCGGCCCCCGACGGTCCTATGCCCAGGGCGGCCAGCCGCAAGGCGGCCCCCAGGGCGCTCCCCAGGCGGGCGGCGGCCAGCGCGGCGGCTACGCGGCCAAGGGCCCCCAGGACGGCGGCCCCCGCCAGCCCTATCCCGAGGACGACCTCGGACCGGCCTTCCCGTCCGAAGCCTCGGGCATGGACGACGTGCCTTTCTAAAAGCGCCGGCGGCCGGGAGGGGCATCGCCCCTCCCGGACCACCCCGCCGGGGGTATGATGCCCCCGGACCTCCACGTCTGGAAAATTTCCGGTTGCCCAAGAGCAAGGCGTTGCACCGAACGGTCGCAACGCCTTTTGGTTTTTCGTCCGGGCGGGTCCGGGAGGGGGTGACCCCCTCCGGCCGGGGCCAGGGTGGCCCTCCCGGCGGGTCCAGGGGCAGCGCCCTTTACTTGCGCAGCAATCGCAGGCCGTTGGCGATCACCAGCAAACTCGTGCCCATATCGGCGAAGACGGCCAGCAGCATGGAGCCGTAGCCGGCAAACGTCAGGGCCAGCACGATGCCCTTGAGGCCCAGGGCCAGGGCGATGTTCTGTTTGAGGATGGCCGTCGTGGCCCTGGAAAGCCGGATGAAGGCCGGGATCTTGCGCAGATCGTCGTCCATGATGGCCACGTCGGCGGTTTCGATGGCCGCATCGGCCCCGGCCGCGCCCATGGCGAAGCCGATGTCGGCCCGGGCCAGGGCCGGGGCGTCGTTGATGCCGTCGCCGACCATGCCGACCAGCCCCTTTTCCCGGTCCATGGTGAGCGTGTCGATGTAGCGGGACTTGTCGTCGGGCAGTTGGTCGCCGTGGGCCTCGTCGATGCCGACCGCCCGGGCGATGGCCTGGGCGGTATGGCTGTTGTCGCCCGAGAGCAGCGCCGTGCGCACGCCCAGGGCATGCAATTCGGCCAGGGCTTCCCGGCTGGTCTCCCGCACGGCGTCGGCCACGGCGAAAAGGGCCAGCACGCGCCCGGCGTCGGCCAGGAGCACGGTGGTTTTGCCCGCGCCTTCCAGGGCGTCGAGGCGGGCCTCCAGTTCCGGCGAGCACAGGCCGAGGTCCTCGATCAGGCGGTGGTTGCCCAGGTGGAAGACCATGCCTTCCACCTCGCCGCGAACGCCAAGCCCGGGCAGGGCGGCGAAGGCGGCGACCTCCCGGGAGGGCAGATGGGCCTCGCGGGCGGCCTGGGCCACGGCCTTGGAGACCGGATGGCCGGAGCGGGCGGCGAGGCTCCCGGCAATGGCCTCGTTTGCGGCCGCGTCGCCGGCCAGATTGACGAAATCCAGGCGCATGGGACGGCCGGTGGTGATGGTGCCGGTCTTGTCCAGGGCCAGCCGGGTCATGGCCTGGCCCTGTTCCAGAAAGAGCCCGCCCTTGATGAGAATGCCCCGGCGGGCGGCCGCGGCCAGTCCGCTGACCACGGACACCGGGGTGGAGATGACCAGGGCGCAGGGGCAGGCGATGACCAGAAGCACCAGGGCCTTGTAGATCCAGCCGGCCGGATCGCCGACGAAAAGCGGCGGCAGGGCGGCCACGCCGACCGCCACGGCAAACACGGCCGGCGTGTAGACCCGGGCAAAGCGGTCTACGAAGCGCTGGGTTCTGGCCTTTTTGCCCGGCGCGGCCGTGACGGTGCGGATGATGCGGGCCAGGGTGGAATCGTTGGCCAGCGCCGTGGTCGTGTACAGCAGCTCGCCTTCCTGGTTGACGGCGCCGGCAAACAGGGTGTCGCCGGGGCCTTTTTCCACAGGCAGGCTTTCCCCGGTAATGGGCGACTGGTCCACGGACGATCGGCCGGCCGCCACCACGCCGTCCAGGGCCACCCGGCCGCCCGGGGCAAGGCGCACGGTGGACCCGACCGGCACCGAGGCCGCCGGCACGGCGGCAAAGACGCCATCCGCGCCGCGGAGGGACGCCTCCTGCGGAGCCAGGGCCAGCAGCGAGGCGACGGCATTCCTGGCCTTGGTCAGGGAGGCCGATTCCAGGCGTTCGGCCACGGCAAACAGCACCATGACCATGGCCGCCTCGGGCAGTTCGCCCAGAAGCACGGCCCCGGTGGCGGCCACGCTCATCAGGGCGTTGATGTTGAGATCGCGGTTTCTCAGTGCAAGAAATCCCTTTTTATAGATGGGCAGGCCGCTGGCCAGGATGGCGGCCAGGGCGCACAGGGCGCCGGGCCATTGGGCCGGCGGTCCGAACCAGTCGGCCGCCTCGGCCAGGACGGCCAGGACCAGCGATACGCCGAGTACGGGCGTCAGCCAGAATTCGGGTTCGCCGGGGGCCGTCCTGTCCGCCTCGCCGGGGGCGACCGGCACGGCCTCCATGCCGAGCCGGGCGATGGCGGCCACGATGGCGGACGCGTCCGGCAGGTCGTGGTGCACGGTCAGCTCCCGGGCCAGCAGGTTGAAGCGCAGCCCGGCCACGCCGGCCATGCCGCCCAGGGCCTTGCGGATCATGCCCTCTTCCATGGGGCAGTCCATGGCCTCGATGCGAAAGACGTCGGCATGGGCCGTGGCCGGAATCGGGCCGTCGTCGGCCGCCGGGGCGGCGTCGGCGTCGCGGCAGTCCCCGCCGCAGCAGCAGGGGGACGGCTGGCCGGCCATGGGCAGGGGCCGGCCCTGGGCATGGGCCGGGCCGGATGCGTTCGGACGGACATGGCCGTGGCCATGGGGATGTTCGTGGTCGGGCATAATTCCTCCTTGCCAAGCACGATCCCATGAGACACCTTGGAGCAGCTACAGGGTCAAGCGATATTTTTGCGGAGGCACAAAATCATGCGTATCGGCGAACTGGCCCGCCGGGCCGGATGTCAGGCCGAGACGGTCCGGTATTACGAGCGGGAGGGGTTGCTGCCGGCCCCGGGGCGCACGGACGGCAATTACCGGTTCTACGACGCCGCGCATCTGGCCCGGCTGACGTTTATCCGCAACTGCCGCACGCTGGAGATGAGCCTGGCCGAGATCCGGGCGCTTCTGGCCATCAAGGACGGGGCCGGGCGGGATTGCGGCGAGGTCAATGCCGTGCTTGAGGCCCACATCGGCCATGTCGCCGAGCGCATGGACCGGCTTGGGGCCCTGCGGGACCAGCTTGCGGCCTTGCGGGAGCAGTGCGGCGGCCTGGACAGCGTGGAGCGGTGCGGTATTTTGCGGGGGCTGGAGCAGGGCGAACCCTGCGGCGCCGGGGACAGCCATGCTTCGGCTGCGGCCTGTCCCTTGGGACGCGGCCAGCCTGGGGGGCCGGCCTGTCCCGCTGGCGGGGGCGGCGTCTGCGGCCGCAAGCGCTGACGGGGGCCGGGGGGAATGGCTCCCCCCGGCGGGTCCGGGGCAGGGCCCCGATGCGTTTCTTTTCCGGCCCGGCCTATTCGCCAAGCGCCTTTTTGACGGCGGTCAGCACGGCCTCGGGTTGAAAGGGCTTGCGGATGGCGGCCACGGCCTTGCGAATGGACTGGTCGTGTCCTTCCAGGCCGCTGATGACCACGACGGGGATGTTCTTGAATTCTTCTTTCTGGGAATACTTGCGATAAAAGCGCGGGCCCCATTCGTGGGGCATTTCCAGGTCCAGGGTGATGCAGTCCGGATGTTCCCGCTCGAGCACGGCCATGGCGGCATCGCCGTCCGAGGCGCTGCAGGTTTCATAGCCGTTGTCGGAAAACAGCGTGACCAGATACGAAATGATCTGCGGATCGTCGTCGACCACCATAATTTTCTTTGCCATGCCCGCCTCCTTTGGCGTTCGGCCCTGCATCCCGCAACAGGCCGCGCCGGCCTGATCGCGTATGGGGTGTTCCCTGTTCAGTGCCATCCTCTGTTTACCGTGATTTGCAACCTGCCGTCAATCCGGTGTTTTCGTGGCCTGGGCGGCGTCGTCCGGGGAGAGAACGTCACGAAGCGCCGCCAGGAGCGCCAGCCGGTCGATGGGTTTGTCGAAGACCGCCCGGGCCCCGGGAATGACGTATTTGAGGCCCGGGTGGCCGGTGATGACGATGATGGGCACGGCCAGGCCGGCCTTGGCCAGGGCGCGGTTGAACTTGGGGCCGGTCATGTCCGGCATTTCCAGGTCCAACGTGATGCAGTCCGGCCGTTCGGACTCCAGGGCCTCCAGGGCCTGCCGGCCGTTTCGGGCCGAAACGGTGTCGTAGCCGGCATCGTGGAAGACGTCTTCCAGGTAGCTGACGATATCCGGATCGTCGTCCACGATCAGGATTTTTTTGGCCATTGGGGGTGCCTCCGCGCCGGACGTCGTGGTGTCTCGCCGTTTTTATGGAACGGATTGCCGGGGGCAGGCAAGAAAAAACGTGCCCCCACGGGGGGATTTGGCCGGAGCGGGCGGCGCATCAGGAAACCCGCCATACAGGCAGGCGGACGATGAAGCGCGCGCCCTGGCCCGGCCCGGATTCGGCCACGATTTCCCCGCCGTAGTCGGTGACGATGCCGTAGCTGATGGAAAGCCCCAGTCCCGTGCCCTTGCCCACCTCCTTGGTGGTGAAAAACGGCTCGAAGATGCGCGGCAGGATCTCGGGGGCGATGCCTGCGCCGTTGTCGGCCACGGCCACGGCCACGAAATCCCCGTCCAGGCGGGCGGCGATGGCGATGTGCTTGTCGCCGGGCCGGGATTTGCTTCCCCAGTGCTCCTCCACGGCGTCGCGGGCGTTTAGGAGCAGGTTCATGAACACCTGCTCCAGGGGGTTGGCCTGGGCGGCCACTTTGGGCAGGCCGTCCGGGATGTCGAAGGCCACCTCGATGTTGCGGACCTTGAGCTGCTGGGAAAACAGCTCGAAGGTGCGGTGGACGACCGCGCCCGCATCCACGGGGCCGATGGCCCGTTCGGTCTTGCGGCCGAATTCCCGCATGTGGCTGATGATGCCGGTGGCCCGGGCGATATGGCGGCTGATGCCTTCGGCCATCTCGGCCAGGACGGCCTGATCCGGGCACTGGCCCTTTTGCACCTTGCGCATGAGCAGGTCGGAAATGGTCTGGATGACGGTCATGGGCTGGTTGAGCTCGTGGGCCACGCTGGTGGACATCTCGCCGAGGGTGGCCATCTTGCTGGCCTGGATGAGTTGCTGTTCGGTTTCCAGGCGGCTGGTGATGTCGGTGACCGAGGCGAGGTAGACCTGGCTGCCGGGGTATTCGGCCGTGGAGACGCGTACGGCGGCGTAAAAGGACGGCCCGGATTTGCGGCGGTGGCGCACCCGGTCGATGGGCCGCTCGGCCCGGATGGCCGTTTCGAAGGGAACGGCGTCGGGCTCGTCGAAAAGCTCCATGAAATTTTTGCCGATCAGTTCCGAGGCCTCGTAGCCGTAGAGGGAGCGGGGCCGGGCGTTGCATTCGAGGATGGTCAGGTCGTCGCGGTGCAGCACGAACAGGGCGGTCGGGATGCAGCTGAAAATGGCCAGATACTTCTTGCGGGAGCGCTCCAGCTCCTCCTCCAGGAACTTGCTCTCTGAAATGTCCAGGCTGATCTCCATGACCGAGGTCACGTTGCCGGCCTCGTCGGTCATGGGCGAGGTGGAGACGAAAAAGGTCCGGCGGCAGCCGTCGCGATCCAGGGTGATCTCCTCGGTGGCATGGGGCAGGCCGTCCTCGAAGGTGCGGATGACCGGGCAGCCGGGGCAGGGCGTGTCCAGGCCCTTGTAGGCCTTGTAGCAGTATTCGCCGGGCCGGGCATGGAATTCGTCGGCAAAGGCCTGGTTGTAGCTTAAAAGGCGCAGTTTTTTGTCCTGGACCGTGATGGTGCAGGGCACATGTTCGAAGAGGTCCTGGTAGCGGTCCTTCTGGCGCAGCAGTTCCGCCTGCTTGGTCAGCACCTCCCGGCCCATGGCGTCGATGGCCCGGCCCAGTTCGCCCATCTCGTCGGACTGGCGCACGTCCACGCCCCGGAAGGCCTGTCCGGCGGCGATGGCCCGGGTGCCCCGGATCATCCTGCGCACGGGCCGGTTGACGAGCAGATGGGTGAACAGGAACAGGATGAGGAAGGTGGCGGCGGCCACGGCCAGGGCGGCCAGGAAGTTGCGCTCGGCGTAGCGGGCGAGCTTGGCCTCGCTGGCGGCCAGGGACACGGTGATGTCGAGCAGGCCGAGGATCTGCTTGTCCGCCGGGTGGACGTGGCAGGGATCGCCCACGCAGGAGGGCTCGTTCACGATGGGCCGCAGGATGCCGATGCAGGGGAGGCCGCCGGCGTCGGTGAAAAAGCGGGTGCGCTCCTTAAGGGCCAGCCTGGCCTGGGGCGGCGCGGAACGGTGGCAGACGTAGCAGGCCTCCTCCTTGATGTCGGTCACCTCGTCGATTTCGGACAGCAGGTTGGAATACTTGATCTGGCCCTTTTTGTTGTAGACCCGGATGGACAGAATGCCGGGCTGGGTGGCGATGCTCTTGATGATCTCCCGGATGGAGTCCGGGGCGTAGGTGAGCATGGCGTAGTGCAGGCCGAGGTTGATGGTGTTCCCGAGCCGGTCCATGTCGGACATGGTGGCCTCGGTGGACAGGGTCTTCATGGCGCCGATGTTGAGCGAGGACCACAGGAAGAAAAAGAGCATCAGGGCCGAGCCGGAGACAAGGGCCAGCTTGGTGATCAGCGAACAGCGGATGTTCTGCCAAAGCCGGGGCAGGGCTCCGGCCAGGGCGGCCGGCCGGGAGGGGCGGGGGGCGCGTTGTTCTGGCGGCATCCGGCGGCCTCGTGCTGTTCGGGAGCGGGCAGGACGGTCAACCCACGTTAAGGACCACGGCAAAGGCGTTGGCCACGGCCCACACGCCGTCGCCCGAGCCAAGGCGCATGTCGGCCAGGACGTCGAGGCCGACGGTGGCGCTTAGGCGGGTGCCGTCGGCCAGGACCAGCACCACCTCGGCGGCGTCGGCCCCGCGCAGCACCCGTTCGACCACGCCCCGGAACCGGTTTTCCGCCCCATCCTCCGGTCCCGGCCGCTCCACGTCAAGGGCCACCCAGGGGGCCTTGACCCGGGCCGTGACCAGCGAGCCTTCCCGAAGGCCCATGGCCTCCAGGCTTTTGGTGGAAATGACCGAGACCAGGGAGTGCCCCCCCAGAGTCGTCACTTCCACCCGTGACTGGATCTCCCCCGGGGCCACGGCCGACACCCTGCCGAAAAACGTGTTGTGGGTTCCCACGGCGCGCCGGTTCTCCCGATCCAGAAAATACTTCTCCATGCGCTTTTGCTCCTCCTCGGGCAGGTCGAGGAAGGCGGCGGTGGAGTTGGCCGTGAGATGGCCCAGGATGCGCTGGACGACGGTCAGCGGCACGCCGTTGTGGAGCAGTTCCACGGCCCGCGAGCGGCGAAGCGTGTTGGGGTTGGCCAGATGCTTGGGAATGCCGCATTCCCCGGCCCGCTCATAGATGACGCGGCGCATGTAGCCCTGGTCCAGATGGAAAATCCCCCCCCGTATGGGGGCGTAATCCCCGTCGCGCAAAAGCTGTTTGAGTTCGGCGTGCATCTCGCCCGGCAGGTAGACCTCCCGCCGGGGTTTGGCGTCTTCGGCCTTCCCTCCGCCGAGCAGCACCTTGCGGCAGGCCAGGACGAAATCCGTCTGGTCGTTTATGGCCAGGATTTCGCCCAGTTTGGCGCCGGTGTAGCGCAGCAGCATAAAGGCCAGCCGGGCGCGGTTGCGCGAGATCACGGACCGTCTGCCCTTGGCCTTGGCCACCCAGGCGCCGAAGGCGGCGTCCAGGCGGCCCATCTGTTCGGGCGTCAGGTAGTTCGGTTCCGGTGCGTCCGCCTGCGGCGGCGTGGGGGCGTCATGCATGGGTTGCCCCATATCATCGAGGACATGCTCCAGGTCAATGCCGATCAACGTGGCCTCCGGTCGTAATGGCGTCGGCGACGCGCGCCAGTTTATCACGAAAAGAAAAAATAAGGTGACAATTTTCACAAAAGCGGTTAGTTTTATTGTCACGCAAGTTTTGCAACTCGTGACAAGTTTGGGCGCGGCTGTCAACAGGCAGTTTCGCCGGGTCGATGTTTCGGTTGCGTTGACGCTGACGGGCCAAGGAGGTGTGCGGGCGGGAGTACGTCTATTGCCAACGGGGAAGGGCGAAAGCGAACTAGAAATCAGAGGGTCGAAGAAGGTATGAAAAACGGAAAACGGCGCATAAAAGCAGTGCTGGCCGCTGCGGCCATTTGCGGCCTGGGCGGCCTGACCGCCCTGCCGGGCGGCCGGGTGCTGGCCAATCAGCAAGGCAGCGACAAATTGCGGGCCGATATCGTCACCATCGACGAGATGCAGGCGTACGGCGCCCTGTCGCAACCCAAGGTGGTCTTTCTCCACGACAAGCACACCACGGCCTTGGGCAAGCAGAAAGATTTCTACAAAAAGGAATGCGGCGCCTGCCACCTGTCGGACAAGGACGGGAAGATGCAGCTCGGCTACATGCGGGGCGACGAGCCCATGCCCGCCGGGAAGCTGCGCGACACGTTCCACGAAAACTGCATCGGCTGCCACAAGGACATGGCCGGGGCCGGCCAGAAAGCCGGTCCCACCGATGTCCAGTGCAAGGGCTGCCATACGGCCACGCCGGACGTGTCCTCCAACCGGCAACCCGTCACCGTGGACAAGCGGCTCCACTTCCGCCATGCCGCCACCCAGGAAAAGGCCGAGAACAAGTGCGGCGCCTGTCACCACGTCTTCAGCGAGAAGACCGGCAGGACCGTGCCCGCGCCCAAGCCCGAGGAAGTGCCCGGCTCCTGTTCGTACTGCCACGGGGAGACGACCACCGTGGTGGAGGACCGCCAGCCCAAACAGATCCGTTCCCTGCGTCTGGCCGCCCACGGCGAGTGCGTGACCTGCCACAAGGCCACGGCCGCCGCCGGCAAGGACGTCGCCGCCGGCCCCGTCACCTGCGCCGGCTGCCACGGCCCCCTGGACCAGAAGGCCGTTGCCGAAACCTCCATGAAGAAGGCGCCGGCCGGGGCGGACCTGCGCATCAAGCGCGGCCAGCCCGATTTCGCCATGGTCCGCCCGGCTGTGGCCGAAGCGGCCCCGATGGTCGACGGCAAGCCGGCCGCGCCCTATGCCGGCATGTCGCCCGTGCCTTTTGACCACAAGTACCACGAGGCCAAAAACGAGACCTGCGTTTCCTGCCACCACGCCGCGCTGACGTCCTGCTCGGCCAGGTGCCACACCCCGGCCGGGGCCAGGGAAGGCGGCTTCGTCACCCTCGAGGCGGCCATGCACAAGGTCGACGCGGGCCAGAGCTGCGCCGGCTGCCACGCCACAGCCCAGAAAAAGCCCGAGTGCGCCGGCTGCCACGACGCCATGGCCAAGGGCGCGACCAACGTCAGCCAGTGCGGTTCCTGCCACGCGACGCCCGAGGGCGACCTCAAGGACGCCGTGGCCGCCATGATGGCCAGGCCCGCCGGCAAGGACGCCGCCGCCGCCGAGGCCGGGCTGGCCAGCAAGCTGCTCGCCGGCAAACGCGAGGCCACCGCGACCTTCCCCATCGACGACATCCCCCAGACGGTGACCATCGGGTCGCTCGCCAAGGATTACGAGCCCTCGGTCCTGCCCCACCGCAAGATCGTGCTCTCCATGCTCGAAGGCCTGAAGGACAGCAGGCTGGCCGGCGCTTTCCACGCCACCGACGCCGCTCTCTGCCAGGGTTGCCACCACAACAGCCCGGCGTCCAAAACGCCGCCGCGTTGCGGCAACTGCCATCCGGCCGTGGAATCGACGGCCGCCACGCCGCGTCCGGCCCTCAAGGCCGCCTATCACTCCCAGTGCATGGGCTGCCACACGGCCATGGGGATCGACGGCAAGGTGGTGGACAAGGCTCCTGGCGCCAAGCCCGTGCCCAAAGCCACGGATTGTGCCGGATGCCACAAGGAAAAGAAGCAATAAGACCCAAACCAGCCGAGGTCTCGCTACGATGAAACGCAGACACTTTCTGGGCCTTCTGGGTGCGGCCGGGGTCAGCCTGTCCACAGGCGTCTCCGCCAAGGCCGCCTCAAGCGCCGACGTCAAGGGGCTGCCCAACGCAAACGGCGTCCTGTTTGACGCCTCCCGGTGCATCGGCTGCCGCAAATGCGAGGCGGCCTGCAACCAGGTCAACGATCTTCCCAAACCCGCCAAACCCTTCGACGACCTGGCGGTGCTCGAGGCTGTCCGGCGTACCGACGCCAAGTCCTACACCGTGGTCAACAAGTACACGCCGGAAGCCGGCAGGCCGCCGGTCTTCCGCAAGATCCAGTGCAACCACTGCATGGAGCCGGCCTGCGCCTCGGCCTGCTTCGTCACGGCTTTTAAGAAGATGGAAACCGGCGCGGTGGTCTACGACCCGTCGGTGTGCGTGGGCTGCCGGTACTGCATGGTGGCCTGCCCGTTCAACATCCCGGCCTACGAATACGACAAGGCGCTGACCCCGCGCGTGATGAAGTGCACCCTGTGCCATCCGCGCATTCTGGAAGGCAAACTGCCCGGTTGCGTGGAGGCCTGCCCCAAGGAGGCCCTGACCTTCGGCAAGCGCCGCGAACTGCTCAATCTGGCCTGGGACCGCATCGGCGCCAATGCCGGCCGCTATGTCGAGCACGTCTACGGCGAACGCGAGATGGGCGGCACGAGCTGGCTGACCATCGCGCCCAAGCCTTCCTTCGCCGCGCTCGGCATGGACGAGGGCCTGGGCGTCGCCTCGGCTCCCGAGCTGACCTCCGGGGCGCTGGCCGCCGTGCCGGCCGTGGCCGGCATCTGGCCGGTGCTGCTGACCGGCCTCTACGCCATCAGCAAGCGCAAGGAAAAGATCGCCGAGGCCGAGAAGAAGACGGCCGTCGATGCGGCCATCGCCAAGGCCAGCGCCGACGCCGAAGCCAAGCTGGCCGAGGAGCTGTCCAAGGCCGAGGTCGCCAACAAGCGGCGCATCGAGGTCGAGGTCAAAAAGGCCCTGGAGGCCGCCCACAAGGAAGCCGAGGGCGGGGAGGACGCGTAATGTCGACGGAACACACCAGAAACGGTTCCCTTTTCACGCCGTTTAACATCATCGCCGGCATCATCCTGGCCGCGGGCGTCGTGGTCACGATCATGCGCTTCACCATGGGCCTTGGCTCGGTCACCAACCTCTCGGACAACAATCCGTGGGGCATCTGGATCGGCTTCGACCTCCTGTGCGGCGTCGCCCTGGCCGCCGGCGGCTACACCACCTCGGCCGCCTGCTACATCTTCGGCTTCAAGCGCTTCCACGGCGCGGTGCGTCCGGCCATCCTCACGGCCTTTCTGGGCTACGCCCTGGTCGTGTTCGCCCTGCACTTCGACGTCGGCCGCCCGTGGCGGCTGGTCTATCCGGTCTTCTACCAGCAGGGCACGACCTCGATTCTGTTCGAAGTCGGCCTGTGCGTGTTCATCTACCTGACGGTGCTGTTCCTCGAGTACCTGCCGGCCGCCCTGGAATGGAAGGGCGGGTTCGACAAGTACCGGGGCATCCTGGTCAAGCTGACCATGGGCCTGACCATCCTCGGCGTCATCCTCTCGACCCTGCACCAGAGCTCGCTGGGCGCGCTGTACCTGATCGCCCCCTCCAAGCTCCATCCCCTGTGGTACACCCCGTACCTGCCGGTGATGTTTTTCATGTCGAGCATGTTCGCCGGCCTGTCCATGGTCATCACCGAGGGCATGATCTCCCACAAGCACTTCCATCATAAGATGGACGACGAGTACAACGGCGGCTACCTCGACCTCCAGTTCGCCTTTGCCAAGGCCTCCGCCTGGATCATGGCCGGCTATCTGGCCATGAAGATCATGGGTCTGGCCATGGACAACCGCTGGCACTACCTGTTCACCGGCTACGGCGCCTGGTGGCTGCTCGAGGTCGTCGGCTTCGTGGTCCTGCCGTGCTACTGCTATGCCGTGGGCTACCGCGACCGCAACATCGCCCTGGTGCGCATCGCCGCCCCCTGGACGGTCGTCGGCATCATGCTCAACCGCTTCGACGTGAGCCTGATCGCCTTTAACTGGCAGTTGCCGAGCGTCGACCGGTACTTCCCGAGCCTGGGCGAAATCGTCATTTCGCTGTTCGTGGTCACCATCGGCGTGCTGGCCTTCCGCTTCATCGTCACCCGCATGCCGATCTTCTACGTGCATCCGGCTTACAAAGACTCGTCCCACTAGGATAAGGGAGACACGCCATGTTCAACACGCTGCAAGACCTGATGCTCCACAACAAGAGCGTCACCTACGTGCTCATGGGCGTCGTGCTGATCTGCTTCGTCGGATTCTGGCACTTCCTGACGGGCAAGGAAGAACGCAAACGCCGTTACTAGGCGTTCGGACCACGACTGAGAAGGAGAACACCATGTATGCATTCCTGACGGGTCCGATGCTGTGGCTTTCGTTTGCCATATTCGTCATCGGATGCGCCTGGCGCGTCGTCAATTACGTCAAAGGGTTAAGCTGGCAGCTTGACCGCGTTCCCTACGGCTGCAACAAGGATCTGGCCGTCAAGGGCGCGCTCAGGTCCATCTTCCACTGGCTCATCCCGTATGCCTCCGCCAGCTGGCGGCAGAAGCCCGTCTTTGCGGCGGCGTTTTTTCTGCTGCACATCGGCCTGGTTCTGGTGCCGATCTTCCTCTATGCCCACGTGATGGTCGTGGCGGAGCGTTTCGGCGTCTCCTGGCCGACCCTGCCGGACGGGCTGGCCGACATCCTGACCATCCTGGCCGTGGCGGCCGGCGTCTTCATCCTGCTGCGCCGCTTCGGCCTGTCCGAAGTGCGCATCATCACCACCCCCCACGACCTCTGGATCATGGCCATCAGCCTGGCCCCGCTGGTCACCGGCTTTGTGGCCGCCCATCAGGCCGGCGACAATTCCGGCTGGCTGCTGGCCCACATCGTCACCGGCGAGATCTGGCTCATCGCCATTCCGTTCACCAAGCTGTCCCATGTGGTGCTGTTTTTCTGTTCCCGGGCCCAGATCGGGGTGGACTTCGGCGTCAAGCGCGGCGGACAGCGCGGCCGCGGCATCGTCTGGTAGAAACGGCCGGCGCACATCGCCAAGGAGTGAATCGACATGCCTGAAGGAATCTTCTGCAACAAAAAGCCGATCAATACGGAGGAGGACCTCAAGGCCCTGCTCTCCGATACTCGCGGCACAAAATATTACGAGGAAATGCTGTCGCTGGAGGTGGACCGCGAAAAACTGTGGGACACCATCCAGAAAACCTGCAAATCGCGCCTGCGCACCTGGCTTGACGTCTGCGCCCGTTGCGGGCTGTGCGCCGACTCCTGCTTCCTGTATCTCGTCAACGACTGCAAGCCCGAGCAGGTGCCGTCGTACAAGATCCAGTCCACCCTGGGCGAGATGGTCCGCCGCAAGGGCGACGTGGACAACGAGTTCATGCGCCACGCCATGGAAGTGGCCTGGTCGCGTTGCACCTGCTGCAACCGTTGCGCCATGTATTGCCCCCACGGCATCGATATCGGCATCATGATGGGCTACACGCGCGGCCTGCTCTATTCCCAGGGCTTCGTGCCCTGGGAGCTCAAGATCGGCGCGGGCATGCACCGCGTCTACCGCGCCCAGATGGACGTCACCACCGAGGACTGGGTGGAGACGTGCGAATGGATGGCCGAGGAGCAGCAGGACGACTGGCCGGGCCTGGAAATCCCGGTGGACAAGGAAGACGCGGACATCATGTACACGTGCAATGCCCGCGAACCCAAGCACTACCCCGAGGATCTGGCCGAGGCGGCCATCCTCTTCCATATTGCCGGCGAGAATTGGACGGTGCCGAGCGAGGGCTGGGAGCAGACCAGCCTGTCCATGTTTGCCGGCGACTGGGAAGCCTGCAAGCTGCAGGTCCAAAACGTCTACGCCGCCATCGACCGTCTCAAGCCCAGGCGGGTCATCGGCACGGAATGCGGCCACGCCCACCGGGCGACCGTCATCGAAGGCCCGTATTGGGCCGGCCGGCCCGACGGCCAGCCGCCCGCGCCCTACATCCACTATGTCCAGTGGGTGGCCGAGGCGCTGCGCACCGGCAAGCTCAAGATCGACCCGGCCAAGCGGATCAGGCAGCCCGTCACCTACCAGGACTCCTGCAACTACATCCGCAACTGGGGGCTGGCCGAAACCGCCCGCGAGATTCTGTCCTATCTCGTGGAGCCGGGCTATCTCATTGAAATGACGCCCAACAAAGAGCACAACTATTGCTGCGGCGGCGGCGGCGGCTTCAACGGCATCGGCAAGTTCCGGCCCCAGCGCAACAAGGCCCTTCTGACCAAGCGCGACCAGATCCTGTCCACCGGCGCCAAGCTGGTCATCGCGCCGTGCCACAACTGCTGGGACGCCATCCGCGACCTCGAGGAAGAGTACCATATCGGCATCGACTGGAGCTTTTTAAAGCCCCTGCTGATCAAGATGGTCATCATCCCGGACCACCTCAAGCCCCAGGACGAAGAGGGCGACGAGGCATAGGCCGCCAACCGGCAAGGCAACGAACCATGCACCTCTCATGTCCAATAGGGGGCAGGAATGTTTGAAAAGATACTGTTTGCGACAACGGGATCGCCGGAGTGCGACAGCGCCGCCCGGGTGGCCTTCGACATGGCCCGCCAGTACGGCTCCAAACTGACGCTGTTCCACGTGCTCGGCATCCCGGGCAAGGGCGACAGCAATCTGGTCATCGACACCCGCACCGGCGAGGAAGTCGATGCCGACGCGGAATACCTGGAAGGCGTGGCCGACGAGCTGAAAACCACCTACGCCAAGCAGCTGGCCGGCTGCGCCAGCTGCGAGATCGAGATCGCCGTGGGCGTGCCGTCGCGGGAAATCCTGCGCATGGCCCGGTCCAGGGACCCGGACATCATCGTGCTGTGCGGCCCCGCCGAGGCGCCCCAGGCCGGCTTTTACAAGCGCGGCGTCGTCGGCGACAACCTGCGCAAGGTGGCCAAGGCCGCCCGCTGCCCGGTGCTCACCGTCAGCCGTCCCTCGGCCTCGTTCTGGGGCGGGTTTTCCAATATCGTCTTCGCCACGGACTTCTCCAAGGCGTCCGAATCGGCCTTTCAGTTCGCCGTCACGGTGAGCAAGGCCGTGGACGGGGAGCTGCACCTGTTTCACTGCGTGGACTTAAACCGCTTCCAGTCGCCCATCGCGCTCACCCAGGACGGGATCGAGGCCAGGCTGGCCGAGGCCAGACGCCGCCTGCAACACGAATACGCCGCCAAACTCGGGGATTTCAAACGGTTCACTTCCGAGGTATGGGAGGGCACGCCTTACGTCGAGATCGTCAAGTTCGCCCGCGAACGGCAGGCGGACCTTATCGTCCTGGCCCACCATGCCCGCGACGTCGATCCCGACGAACGGCCCTTCGGCAGCACCCTGGAGCAGGTCATCGTGCGGGCTTCCTGCCCGGTGGTCAGCGTCAACCGTCCCGACAGGCTGCCCCAGGCGGCCGAGGCGTAAGCCCCTGGACCCTCCCGGGGACGCAAAAGGAGAAAGGGAAAGATGCCCAAGACCATCCTTATCGTGGACGACGATCCCAACATCCGGGAATACCTGGAGACCCTGCTCGCCGACAACGGTTACGAGACCATCTCGGCCGAAAACGGGGAAAAGGCCCTGGAAGTGCTCGCCGCCAATACGCCCGATCTCATCACGCTCGACATCGAGATGCCGGAGAAGACCGGCCCGTGGTTCAACCGGGCGCTTTCGCGCAGCAAGGCCCATGCGGCCATCCCCATCATCGTCATCACCGGCCATATGGGGCTCAAATACGTCATTCCCAATGCCGTGGGGAGCTTGAGCAAACCCTTTGAACAAAAGGAACTGCTCGATCTCGTGCGCGAAACCATAGGCTCGTAATCCAGGCGGCCCCGGAGCGCGGCAGGCCTGCCGCGCTCCGGGGGTCGGCCTGGAGCCGAAACCACGGTTTGGCCCGCCCCGGGCCGCTTCGGGCGGTCCAGGCGCTCCAGGCGCGTCCGCAACCTCACGGACGCCCGGGAAGCGTTTGCCGGCACGCCCGTTTCCGGCGACCGGCCGGCGCGGCGGCCAAAGCGACAGGACCTGCGGCCATGAGCGAACGCCTTTTGCTCGTCGACGACGAGGAAGATATCCGCCGTTTCCTCGGCATGTTCCTTGCCGACCTGGGCTACGAGGTCCATGTCGCCGAAAACGGCGCCCAGGCCCTCGAGAGTTTCGACACGGTGCGGCCGGCCATCGTCCTGACCGACATCAAGATGCCGGTCATGGACGGTCTGGAACTGCTCAAGCGCATCAAGGCCCTTTCCCCGGACACCGAGGTGGTCATGATCTCGGGACACGGGGACATGGACCTGGCCATCGGCTGCCTGCAGTACGAAGCCGCCGACTTTGTCACCAAACCCATCAATCACGACATCCTCGACGCCGCCTTGAAGCGCATCGACGAAAAGCTGGCCATGCGCCGGGAACTGCGCCAGTACACCCAGAATCTCGAAAAGCTCGTGCGGGAGAAATCCCATCGCGTGGTCGAACTGGAACGCCAGCTGGCCGCCGGCCAGATGGTCGAGACCATGTGCCAGGCCATGTCCGGCCTTTCGGCCGACTTCGGCGACGGGGCGGCCTATTTCAACGAGATGCCGTGCTTCGTGGCCGTGCACAACCATTCCCTGGAAGTGGTGGCCACCAACCAGCTCTACAAGGAACGCCTGGGCGACATGGTCGGCCACCACAGCTGGGAGGTCTATGTCGGACAGGCCCTGCGCGGCTTCGACGGCCCGGTCTGGAAGACTTTCGAGACGGGCCGGGGCCAGCGCTCCCGCGAGACCATGGTCTGCAAAAACGGCCGCGAGCTGCCGGTCATGGTCCACACCTCGCCCATTGCCGCCACCGACGGCAAGGTCGAACTGGTCCTGGAAATGGCCGTCGACGTCAGCGAGATCAAGCGCCTGCAGGAAGAACTGCGCGTCACCCAGCAGAAGTACATGGACCTGTTCGAGGCCACGCCGTGCTACATCGCCGTGCGCGACCGCGACTACCGCATCGTGGCCAACAACGTGCTTTTCAAGGAAGACTTCGGCGAAGGCGTGGGCCGGTTCTGCTACGAGATCTTCCGCCACCGCGACAGCCCCTGTCCCGACTGTCCCGTGGACGCCACCTTCGCGGACGGCCATCCCCACACCCTGGAAGCCGTGGTCACCTGCCTGGACGGCCGGGCCAAAAACGTCCTGACCTTTTCCGCCCCCATCCGCAACGCCGAGGGCGCGGTGGCCGAGGTGATGGCCCTGTCCACGGACATCACCCGGATTCGCGAACTCCAGGACCACCTGACCTCGCTCGGGCTCATGCTCGGCTCCATCTCCCACGGGGTCAAGGGCATGCTGACCGCGCTTGAGGGCGGGGTCTACCGCCTGGAATCCGGACTCAACCGCCATGACGAAACCCGGGTGGCCGACGCGGCCGACACCATCAAGTCCCTGGTCGGCCGGGTGCGAAACCTCGTCCTCAATGTCCTGTACTACGCCAAATCCCGCGATATGGCCGGCGACGCGGTGGACGTGTCGCATCTGGCCAGAAACGTGGCCCAGGTGGTCGAACCCAAGGCCGCCCGGGAACACATCGCCTTCACCTGGGACATCCCCGAAAACCTGGGCGAGGCCGTGCTCGATACCGCCAACTTCTCGGCCGCCCTGGTCAATATCCTGGAAAACGCCATCGACGCCTGCGTGGCCGATACCGCCAAGCCGGCCCACGCCATCAGGTTCAAGGCGGCCGCCGACGGCGGGACGCTGCGTTTCGACATCGCCGACAACGGCATGGGCATGGACCAGGAAACCCGCGAAAAGGCCTTCACGCTCTTTTTCTCCTCCAAGGGCCTCAAAGGCACGGGCCTGGGCCTTTTTATCGCCTGCGACGTGGTGAAGAAACACGGCGGGGTGATCGACCTGACCTCGGAACCGGGTGTGGGGACGCAGTTTCATATCGTGATGCCGCGGAAGGCTGGGGAAGGGGAGGCGTAAAAAAGAGGAAGAGGCCTCCGGCGGCCGGGGGGATAATCCCCCCGGACCCCTTTGATGGGAAGTGTCGGATGGGCGGCGAAATCCGCCGCTGGCAGGGCACGAAGCGGCCCCCGGCTGTCGACAACGGCAGCCGGGGGCTTTTGACGTCGGGCGCTTTATACCCAATTCAAAACGCAACGGCAGTTGTGTTTTGAAAAAATATAAGCATATGAATACGGCATATGTTACATCGGTTTCGCTTTTGAAGGAGCAATGGAATTAGTAGGCGTAGGGCTCGGCCTGCCGCCACTCGAACATGTAGGCGTCTTCCGGCACGAGCGTCAGAGGTTCCAGATGCTCGGCCGCCAGGACCGCCCCCGGGGCCACCGAGGAAAAGGCCATGCCGGGCAGGACGTATTCCCGGCGCTGGTCCTCGGGCAGGGCGGCCAGCCGGCCGTAGGCCGCCAGCCAGGCCTTGTCGGCCGGCAGCGGCGCGCCGGCCGGCGCCTGCACCTTGAATCCCACGGCCGTGCCGTCGGCAAAGCAGCACCACACGGCCAGCCGGTACAGGACGAACTGCCCCCGGGCGTCGAGTTCCGGGGAGCGGTGGACAAAGCCGCGCATGACGTAGGGCCGGGCAAAGGCTTCGGCCGTCCCCTTGGCCGCCACGTCAAAGAGTTCCCCGGCGTTGATGGGGATGTACTCCCTGCCGCCGGCCTGCATGCGTCCGGCCGGGGCCGGGGATCTCTCCGGCGCGGGCAGGGTCGGCTCCACGAAAAACGGGTCGCTGTCCACCTGCCGGGACACGGCCTGGACGCCGCCCTGGACGGCCGCGATCATGGCCGCCAGGGCGAGGTAGCACAGCCCCCGGCCAAGCCGCGGCCGGGACACGGGCCGAAGCGCGGCGTAGCCGCCGAGCACGGCCAGGACAGCGGCTGCGGCCAGGGTCACGGGCTTGAACCTGGGGTTGAGATACATCCAGTAGTCGCCAAAAAGGACCAGCCAGCCCAGAAAGCCGGCCAGGGCCAGCATGGCCGCGCCGTCGAGGCGGGCGGCCAGGGCGCGAAACGTGGCCGGACTCATGACGCGCCTCCCTGGATGACGCCCAGGATTACGCAGCCGGCAAAGACGACGGCCGCCGGGGCAAAGACCAGGACGCGCACCAGCCGTGGCGTGAAGACCTGCCGCCACATGAGCAGCAGCTTGAGGTCGAGCATGGGGCCAAGGGCCAGAAAGGCCAGCTTGGCGGCCTGGGGAAAGGTGGAAAACGAGGCGGCCACAAAGGCGTCGGCCTGGGAGCACAGGGACAGGGCCACGGCCAGGGCCATCATGCCCGGGATGGCCAGGGCCAGATCGTTTTCCATGGCCATGACCACCGGCGCCGGCACAAAGGCCTTGAAGGCCGCGGCCGCCATGGAGCCGATGACCAGCACCATGGCCATGTCCAGGAAATCGGCCATGGCGTGATGCATGGCCGAGGCGGCCTGCCCGCGCCGGCCGGGCCGCAGGGCCGACACGGGCAGGGCGTCGGCCAGGGAGCCGAAGGGCGAACCGGGCGCTGTCGCCGGGGCATGCTGCCGCCCGTGGCCCGGGCCGTGGTCGTGGCCGCAGCCGCAGGCCGGCTCACGGCCGGCCAGCGGCAGCACCAGCGACCCGGCCGGCCGGCCGCCGGCCCAGTAGCCCACAGCCAGAGCGGCGGCGGAAACCAGCAGGCAGCGCCAGATCGCCATGGCCGGGTTGCCCTGGAAGGCCACCAGCGTGGCCAGGACGGACACCGGGTTGACCACCGGCGCGGCCAGCATGAAGGCCAGCGCCGCGCCGGCCGGCACGCCCTTGCCCAGAAGCCGCCGGGCCAGAAACACCACCCCGCATTCGCAGCACGGCGTGGCCGCGCCCAGGGCCAGTCCGAACAATGTGGCCGTCAGCCGGCCCTTCGGCAGAAAACGCTCCACTTTGTCCCGGGGCACGTAGGCTTCCACCAGTCCCGAGGCGATGGACCCCAGCAGCAGGAAGGGGATGGCCTCGAAGACAATGGACAGCGTGGCCTGGGCGAACAGGTCGAGGTTGTGCAGCGCGTTCATGCGGCCGCCGGGGAGGGGGCGGCGGCGTCCAGGCGGAATTCGGCCGGTCCGCCGTCCCCGGCCGGCACGAACCGGGCCACCCGGCTGTGGAAGGCGGCCAGGGCCGGCCGGTGGGCGATGCTGACAATGGCCGTGTCCGGCAGGCGGGCGGTCAGCAGGCCGTACAGGGCCTGTTCCGACGCCTCGTCCAGGGCCGAGGTGGCCTCGTCGCAAAACAGCCAGCGCGGCGCAATGAGCAGGGCCCGGGCAAATCCCAGGCGCTGTTGCTCGCCGGCCGAGAGTTCCTGGGACCAGTGCCGCTGCTCGCCGAGTTTGTCCGCCAGATGGGGCAGGCCGCAGTCGGCGAGCGCGGCCGCGATGCGGGCCTCGCCGTAGGCCTCCGGGGCGTCGGGATAGGCCACGGCCGCCGCCAGGGCGGCAATGGGCAGGTAGGGCCGCTGGGGCAGGAACAGCACGCGCTGCCCGGCCGGCATGGCCAGCGAACCGGCGGCATAGGGCCACAGGCCGCCTATGGCCCGAAACAGCGTGGATTTGCCGCAACCGGCCGGGCCGGCCACCATGACCCGTTCCCCGGGGGCCACCGTGAGCGAGACGTTGTCCAGCAGGGTGCGGCCGTCCGGCAGGCCCAGGCGCGCCCCGTCCAGGGCGAGCCCCTGCCCGGCCGGGGCGTCGCGGCGGGCAAGCCCCTCGCCGCGGCGGCCTTCCAGGGCCTCCAGGGCCGCGGCAAAGCCGGTCAGCCGGTCCACCGTGGCTTTCCACTGGGCCAGCCGGGTGTAGGCGTCGATGAACCAGGACAGCGACGACTGGACCTGGCCGAAGGCGGAGGCCGTCTGCATCAGCCCGCCAAGCTGGATGGCCCCGGAGAAATAGCGCGGCGCGGCCACCAGGAAGGGAAAGACCACGGCGGCCTGGGAATAGCCGGCGGAGAACCAGGTCAGGCGCTTCTGGCGGCGCATGATGCCCCACCAGTTGGCCACGACATGGGCAAACCGCCCGCCAAGGCCCCGGGCCTCCTCGGTCTCGCCGCCGTAAAGCGCGATGGCTTCGGCGTTTTCCCGCACCCGCACCAGGGCGAAACGGTAGTCGGCCTCGTAGCGCTGCTGGAGGAAGTTGAGGCGGATCAGCGGCCGGCCGATGACGTGGGTGAGCCAGGAGCCGAAGCCGGCATAGAGCACGGCGGCCCAGAGCATGGTCCCCGGCACCTTGATGTCGAGGATGTGGATGTCGCCGGACAGCCCCCACAGGATGACCGAAAAGGAGGCCAGGGACACGGCGGATTCCAGAAAGCCCAGGGTCAGGGCCAGGGTCTGTTCGACAAAACCGCCGATGTCCTCGCTGATGCGCTGGTCGGGGTTGTCGGTGGCGCCGTTTTCAAAGCGCAGGCGGTAGTAGGCGTGGGCTTCGAGCCATCTGGCCTCGTAGCGTTCGGTGAGCCAGCGCCGCCAGCGGATCTGGAGCATCTGGCGCAGGTAGATCTGGTAGACGGCCACGATGATAAACAGCGCGGCCAGCAGGGCGAACCGCCCGAACAGCCGGAAAAAGGCGTCCACGTCCTTTTCCTGGAGCGAGTTGTAAAAGAGGTTGTTCCACTCGTTAAAAAGCACGTTGAGGTAGACGATGCCCAGGCTCATGCCGACGATGACGGCAAGGAGCAGGCCGGATTGCACGCGCTCCCCGCTTTGCCAGTAGGGCTTGGTCAGGGCCCAGAGATCGGACAGGAAACGCCGCTTTGTCGCGGGCATGGAGAACTCCTTGTTGCGGTCGTATCGGTCCGCGCTGTGGCGGACCGTACCCCTCTAGCCACTTGGGGCAGGGGTGGCAACCGGAGATCCTGCCGGAAATCATGAAGAGTTCTTCATGTCGGCGCGGGCTGGCCGTGCGGGGCCGGAGATGGCCGGCGGGGTTTCCCGGTTATTGCCGCCCTGGCGGGGCGGCCTTGCCGGATCGGGCAGGGGGGAGGGCGGGGAGCCGGGCCTTCCACGATGCCGTCCCGGACATGTCCTGCCCGGGGACGCAGCCGAAGGACCCTGGGGTCAGGTTGCCCCTTGCCGCAGGTCCGTCCGGCGTCGCGTGGACGGGACAGGCTTATTCGTAGGGGTATTTCGCGCCGGCAAACTCCTTGGCCCGGGGGGTGGGGTAGAGCCCCTTGGCCTTAAGCGCCGCCAACTCCTTGGAGCGGTCCTTCCAGGTGGTGTGGAGCAGGTGTTCGGACTCGTGGGACAGCGGCTCCTTGAGGAACGTCTTGTACAGGGCGATGACCTGTCCGTTGTCCTGGGAGGCCCGGACCTTGAACTTGGCGTCCGCGCCGTAGACGCCGTCGATGCGGTCCATCATGTACTCTTTGAGCTGCTTGGCGGCGGCCACGGCCCTGCCGGTCAGGCGGATGCTGACAAGCGCCCCGCCGGTCAGCGCGCAGGCGGCCTTGAGGAAGGCGCGACGGGTGGTGTTGGCAATCGACATGGGACGTCCTCCTTAGGCCTTTTGTTCGTTGTACAGGGCCAGACGCTTTTTGAGCGAGGCGTAGAACCTGGTCGTGCGCCGGTCCATGGACTGGAGCACCGTCGGCATGACGGGCTGGCCGCCGCCCATGACGCAGCCGCCGGGGCAGGCCATGAATTCGACGAAGTGGTAGGGCGACTTGCCGGCCCTGGCCTGTTCGCACACTTCCATGAAGCGTTTGCCGCCGTTGACCACGGCCACTTTGACGTCGGTTCCGGCGATGTTGAGCGTGGCTTCCTTGATGCCGTTCAGGCCGCGCACGGCCTTGAAGTCCCAGCTCTCGGGCGGCTTTTTGGCAATGGCCTGATAGGCGAAACGCAGGGCCGCCTCCATGACGCCGCCGGACACGCCGAAGATGGTCGCGCCGCCGGTGGATTCGCCCATGAGCGCGTCGCGTTTGCCGGCGGCGATTTTGGCCAGGTCGATGTTGTTTTTCTTGAGCAGGTAGGCCAGCTCGCGGGTGTTTATGGTGGCGTCGATGTCGCGCCTGCCGCTGGCGTTGAGTTCCGGGCGCATGCCTTCGAACTTCTTGGCCGTGCAGGGCATGATGGACACGGTGTAGACGCTTTTGGGATCGTAGCCCGCCTCCTTGGCCCCGTAGGTCTTGGCCAGGGAGCCCATCATGCCGATGGGCGACTTGCAGGAGGAGAAGTTGGGCAGCAGTTCCGGGTAGAACGTCTCGGCGTACTTCTGCCAGCCGGGACAGCAGGAGGTGAACTGCGGCAGTGGCTTGTCGAGCTTCTTGGTGATCCGGGCCAGCAGTTCGGAGCCTTCCTCCCAGATGGTGACGTCGGCGGCGAACTCGTTGTCCCAGACGTTGCTGCAGCCGAGTTGGGCAAGCGCCGTCAGCATGTGCTCGGTGGTCACGGCCCCGACCGGCAGGCCGAAGGCGTCGCCCAGGGCGTAGCGCACGGCCGGGGCGGGCATGGCGATGACCTTCACGTCCTTGTTTTTCAGCCTGGCCTCGATCTCGGGCACAAAGGACACGGTCTCGTAGATGGCCGATACCGGGCAGTGGGTCAGGCACTGGGCGCAGTTGATGCAGGCGGCGGCGTCCACGATCTTGTGGGGTTCGCCGGATTCGCCGGTGATGGCTCCGGTCGGGCAGTAGTCCATGCAGGTGTCGCAGCCGATGCACCTGCTTTCGTCCACCTGGACGAGCAGCGTGTTGTCCAGGTCGCCCCCCGGAGGCGGCACGTTGGTTTCATAGAAGATTTTTTCCATCTCGATCCGGCTCATACGCATCCTCCAACCGTTTTACGTGTTGCCTGCCGGGCCGTCGCGGCGGGAACGCCCCGTCTGCGCCGATCCGGCCCTGGCCGCGCCGTGGGGCGCGGCGTTGTCAACGCCGTTGCCTGCCAGCCGCCCTGGCCGGGGCCGTTGCGCGGCGTCCGGCGGGGGAGGCAGGGGGCCTCCCCGTGTCGCATCCTGTCCTTTGCGGCGCGGCAGTCCCATTGTATTATTTCTATCTTGATTGACTGTTTTCAGATACTAAAAATTAAAAAATAACACACAAGGGCGTCATATACGGGATTCGTGACCGGGGCAAGCCCCAAACGCATAAAAAGCCACCCCATTCCGGGGGCGGCCCCCGGTCCTCGCCGGACGGCGCAGAAGCGTTTTCGGGGGCGCAATCGGGGGAATGCGGGGAGGCAGCCGCCCGCCTGGGCGAGCAGGTTTCGCGCATCGAGGGCGACCCTGTCCGGCTGTTCCCTGCTCCAAAAAAACGCCAAAAACGCCGGCGGCCTGCATCACAGACCGCCGGCGTCATGTCGTTCTTTCCCCTGTCTTCCTGTCGAGGGGGGGCCGGGGGGAATCATTGTCCCCGGCGGGTCCCGGGGCAGCGCCCCGGTCTGTCGCTCACCGCCTCGCGGTCCCGACTCTCCCGCCCTCCGTGTCCCCGCCTCGCCCGGCTACACGTCGATGCCGGCGGCCTTGACGGCGGCCATGCCGCCTTCGACGCTGACCACGTTGGCAAAGCCCATGTGGGCCAGGGTCACCAAGGCCTCGTAGGAACGCGCGCCGGTGTTGCACATGAGCACGAGTTTCTTGTCGCGGGGCACCTCGGCCAGCCGGCCGCGCAACTGTCCCTGGGGGATGTTGTGCCAGCGGCCGGGGTGTTTTTCCGTCAGCGGGCCGCCCTGGGACGTTTCCCGGCAGTCGATGATGTAGACGTCGCCGAGGTCGGGCCGGGCCCACAGGGCGGCGAACTCGTCCACGGGGATGCCCTTGTTCTGGCCGGCGAGCATGTTGTCGGCGGCGTTGCCCAGGGTGTTTAAGATATCCATGGCCGAGGCAAACGGCGGCGAGTAGGCCACCTCGGCGTTGGAGATGTCGGACACGGTGGGATTGTTGGGCAGCATGGCGGCCACGGTGTTGATCTTGCCGACGAGCGCGTCGCCCATGACGCTTGCGCCCTGCACGCCAAGGACGCGGCGGGTGCCGCGTTCGGCGATCAGCTCCAGGGACATCAGGCCGTGCTCGGGGTAGAAATGGGCCCGGTCCACGGCCGTGATGTGGGTGGAGACGGCGTCGAGGCCGGCCCGTTTGGCCCCGGCCAGGGTCAGGCCCGTGCCGGCCACGCCGAGGTCGAAGAGCTTGACGCACCAGGAGCCGACCACGCCCGGGAAGCGCGAGGACCCGCCGGCCAGGTTGTCGCCGATGACCCGGCCCTGACGGTTGGCCATGGAGCCCAGCGGCAGGAACATGGGCTGGCGGGCGACGAGATTTCTGACTTCCACGCAGTCGCCGCCGGCGTAGATGTCCGGATCGGAGGTGCGCAGGTATTCGTCGACGAGCACGCCGCCGCGTTCGGACACGGCCAGCCCGGCCGCCCTGGCCAGCCCGGAATTGGGGGTGACGCCGACGGACACGATGACCAGATCGGCCTCGACGGTCCCCTTGTCCGTGACCACGCGCTCGGCCTTGCCGTCGCCCTCGATGCGCGAGACCTGCTCGCCCAGGCGGAAGGCCACGCCTTTTTCCTCCATGTGCAGCCTTGCCATGGTGGAAAGGGCCGGGCCGGTCACGCCGGGCAGGATCTGGTCGAACAGTTCGATGACCGTGACCTCAAGGCCCCACATGTCGGCAAAGGCCACGGCCATTTCCAGGCCGATAAATCCCGAGCCGACGATGGCCACGGAGCCGATCTTGCCGGCCGCCACCGAAGCCTTGATGGCCTCGGCCGCGTCCAGGCTGTCCACGGTGTGCACGCCGGGCAGGTCCATGCCGGCGATGGGCAGCCGGCGGGGCGAGCTGCCGGTGGCGATGACCAGCTTGTCGTAGGGGAATATCTCCTCGCGGCCGGTGGGCAGATGGCGGGCGGCGACGGTTTTGGCCTTGCGGTCGATGGCCACGGCCTCGGTTTCGGACCGGGCTTCCACGTCCTTGACGTCGCGGAAAAATCCGGGGTCGCGCACCATGTGGAAGGCCGTGGATTGCAGGCCCGTGATGTCGCTGACCTCGCCGGAAACATAATAGGGGATGCCGCAGCCGCCGTAGGATATGCGGGAGCCGCGATCCAGCATGACGACCCTGCTGTCCGGCTCCAGCCGCTTGAAGCGGCAGGCGGCCTTGGGCCCAAGGGCCACGCCGCCGATGATGACAACCTGTTGTGGCATGGAAGTGTCCTTGCGTTTCGAGTTGTTTCCAATCGCGCGTTGCCGGAGCGCCTTGGGGCATTGGTCCGCAAACCATACAGGAAAGGTCTGGAACGCGTCTTTTGCAGCGCGGTTTCCTGCCCACGCGTCTTCCGATAAATGGCGACAAGGTATTCCAAAGCGCGGCCTTGTCAATGGGCGGGCCTTGCCGCCGCCGGGACCTGCCTGTAACGGTGGCGGGGGCAAGGAGGCTTACGGTGTCGGACGTTCGCGCGGCAACGCTTTTTATTGTGGCAACCCCGCTTGGCAACCCTTCGGACCTGTCGCCCCGGGCGGCCGGGGTGCTGGCCTCGGCCGGCGTGGTGCTGGCGGAGGACACCCGGCGTACGGGGCTTTTGCTGAAAACGCTCGGCATAACGGCCCGGCGGCTGGCCAGCTTTCACGAACACAACGAGGAGGGGCGCGTGCCCCAGGTGCTGGCCTGGCTGGCCGGGGGCACGGACGTGGCCCTGGTTTCCGACGCCGGCACGCCGCTTCTGGCCGATCCGGGCTACCGGCTGGTGCGGGCGGCCCGGGAGGCGGGGCACGCCGTGTCGCCGGTGCCGGGGCCGTCGGCCGTGGCGGCGGCGCTGTCGGCCGCCGGCATCGCGCCCTATCCGTTTTCCTTCCTGGGGTTTCCGCCGCGCGGCGAGGCCGATGTCCGCGCGCTTTTCGCCCGGTTCGGGGCCGCCGGGGCGACGCTGGTCTTTTACGAACGCAAGGACCGGCTGGCCAGGACCCTGGCAACGGCGCTTGCGGTCCTGGGCGACCGGGAGTGCGTCGTCTGCCGGGAGCTGACCAAGACCTTCGAGGAGTTCCTGTCCGGCCGGCTGTCGGATTTTGCCGGCCGCGAGCTGGAACTCCTGGGCGAGGTGACGGTGGTGGTGGGGCCGGGGCAGGCGGCCCGGTCGGGGGAGGAGGAGGCCCGGCGCGTGGCGGCCGAGGAGGCGGCGGCCGGGGGCCGGCCCAAGGAGGCGGCCCGGCGGGCTGCGGCCCGGCTTTCGGGATGGACCCTCAAGGAGGTTTATGCCATCCTTCTTGATCGGGAAAACGACTGCGCCAAGCGAGGGTTGCCGCATGAGTGAGGGTTCGGACGCTTCCCGGGAAGCCTACTGCGTCCTCGATGCCGACGATCGGGAGTATCTTGTCGGCGTGGTCGGCGTCGGCCCCGGTTTTGACACCATCCTCGAAATCGTGGCAGGCGAGGAGTTTCGCGAATTCCTGCCGCCCATGCGCCTGGCCGGCGTGGCCGGGCTCGATCCGGCCGATCCCCGGCGGGATTCCTCGCTGCTGTGGGACGTGCCGCTGTATCCGTCCTATCGGGAGCTTTTCGCCAACCATCCGGACATCAACCTCGTGGTGGAGCTGCAAAGCGGGCTGTGCCCCCGGGCTCTGGCCTCGGTCATGCCCCGGCGGGCCTCGCTGATCGACAGCACGGCCTCGTTTTTCCTGTGCGCCCTGTCCAACGCCGTGTCCGTCGGCACCCACTGCCGCCTGCGCCTGGACCACCAGAAGCTGCTGCTCGAAGCCATCGTGGACGAGGTCCAGGAGGACATCGCCCTGGTGACGGCCGCCGGCCGGGTGGCGGATCTCAATCGCAACATTTTGCGCCGGCTCGGCAAGTCCAAGGAGGAACTGCTCGGCTGTTCCTGCCGGGAGCTGCGCTCCGGCCCCGACGATCCGCCGCTGTGCGATCCGGACGATCCGGCCTGTCCCTTCCGGATGGCCCTGGTCACCGGCAAGAAGGCCGAGCGGCTGCACACCTCCCTGTCCGCCGACGGCCGTCTGCGCTACTTCCGCACCTATACCTATCCCATCCATGACGCGACAGGGGCGGTGGGGCACGTCGTGGTTTTTCGCCGCGACATCACCGACCGCACGCTGGGGGAGATAAGCGCCCGGCAGGCCGAGCGCACCGAGACCATGGGCCGGTTGTCCTCGTATCTGGCCCACGAGTTGCGAAACCCCATGTTCGCGGCCAGCGGCTTCGCCCGAAGACTGTCCCTCATGCCGGACCTGCCCGAGGCGGCCCGGGAGAAGGCCGGCATCGTGGTGGCGGAACTGGCGCGCATGGAGGCCCTGCTCAAACAGTTTCTGGAATTTGCCCGGCCCGTGGGCGGGGTGCTTGGCGAGGCGGACGTCAACCGGGCCGTGCGCGACGCCGTGTCCGCCGCGCACTCCGAGGCCGAAAGCCGGGGCGTGGGCGTGGCCCTGGACCTTGACCCGGAGCTGCCGGCCGTCAGTTTCGATCCGGCCCTTTTGAAGCAATGTCTCGTCAACCTGCTGCGAAACGCCGTGGACTCCATGCCGGGACGGGGCTTTGTCGCTGTTTCCACGGCCCGGGAGGGCGAGCGGGTCCGGGTGCGGGTGACCGATTCCGGCCGGGGCGTGACCCAGGAAAACCTGGAAAACATGTTCAGCCCGTTTTACAAGGGCGAAGGGTGCGACTACGGCCTGGGACTGGCCATGGTCAGAAAGGTGGTGGTCGATTCCGGCGGTTCGGTGGAAGCTGCCGGACAGGCCGGCGGCGGCTGCGTCATCACCCTGCTCCTGCTTCCGGTGCTGGCGGCCGGCGGGGGGCAGGCCACGGAGCCGGCGCGGAGACCGGGGACAGCCGTCCCGGAAGGAGGCCCGCTATGACCGGGGACTTGCCGCCGCCCGTCGATCTGGACAGGCTGCGCCGGCGCTTTGACGACGACGGGGAGCTTTTGGCCGAGATTTTCCGGGTGTTCCGGGCCGAGGCCCCGGGCCGGCATGCGGCCATGGGCGCGGCCCTGGCCGCCGGCGACATGGAGCAGTTGGCGCACCACGCCCATTCGCTCAAGGGCGTGGCCGGCACCCTGTTTGCCGAGGCCCTGGGCACGGCAGCCTATGAACTGGAGCTGGCCGCCCGCGCCGCCGACCCGGACTGCCCCCGGCTGGCCGGGGTGGTGCTGGCCCGCCTCGATGCCGCTGTCCGGTTTCTGGAACCGGCCCCGTAGCCCGGTTTGGCAAAAGAGTGCGTTTGGCAGCATACTTGCCTGATATGGGAAAAACATATCGAAAAAGTCTGGATCAGGGGCGGCCGGCACAACCGTCCCAGACTGTTTCCGCTGCGTGCATTACGGCAGTATGTTCGTCCGCCGTTTTCCCGCCAAGGCCCCGCCGTCCTCCAGGCGCGTCTTTTCCGGCCGGTCCCCAGGCTGGACCGGAGCCTGCCCTTTCCCTGTCTGGCCCTCTGGCCCGGATGACTTGTCCTGGATCGCTTCGTGAAGGTTCACGGCGTCTTTTTCGGCAGCGGCGGCTTCGTCCTCGCGTCCATTCTCGCGAAGTATGCGGGCTTTGTTGCGCAACGCGTCGATCAAAGCCGGTCGGAATGCGTCGGGATTTGCCTGGGCCAAGTCCGTGTAAATTCCGAGCGCCTGCTGTATCGCTTCCATTGCCTCCTGTTTCCGCCCCAGTTCGCTGAGACGATTTGACAGGTTGTTGAGGCTGGCGGCCAGGTCCGGCCGGAATGCGTCGGGATTGGCCTGGGCCAGATCCGTGTAAATCCCGAGCGCCTGCTGTATCGCCTCCATCGCCTCCTGTTTCCGCCCCAGTTCGCGGAGGCAATTTGACAGGTTGTTGAGGCTGGCGGCCAGATTCGGCCGGAATGCGTCGGGATTGGCCTGGGCCAGATCCGTGTAAATCCCAAGTGCCTGCTGTATCGCCTCTATCGCCTCCTGTTTCCGTCCCAGTTCGCTGAGACGATTTGACAGGTTGTTGAGGCTTCCGGCCAGATCCGGCCGGAATGCGTCGGGGTTGGCCTGGGCCAGAGATGTCCAAAGAGCAACAGCTCCCTGTGCCGTCTCCAGAGCTTCCCGCTGCCTTCCCAGCGCCGCCAGTGCGAGGCTTTTCACATTTGTCAACAATGGAATATCGGTCAATACCTTGTATTGTCTGGCCACGGCCAGCCCGCGCTCGGCGGCGGCAAGCGCCTGGGAGCTTTGCCCGGCAGCGCGGTATTCCTCGGCCAGCCTTGCCAGGACGCCGATGAGGGCCCGCGCCTCGGCGGGGCTTGGCTCGGGATTGTCCGACAACGCGTCGGCAAGACGCCCCAGCGGGGCAATACGTTGTGACGGCCTGCCCTGTGGCGGGGGGGAGCCTGTCTCACGCATCATGCTTTGCACGGCCTGGGGGGAGGCAGGAATCTCGCCCTCGTCCACCCAGAAGACATGTCGCCTGAAATCGAAAAAATCCGGCGCGCGGCTGGCCAGATCCCGGAAGCCATGGTCCGTCAGCCAGAGAATCCAGGGAAAGGCAAAGCGGCGGGCCAAAGAGTCCCGCAGGGAGTTGAGCTGTTCCGCCGGATCGGCCCGGCCTCGCTGCCTGCAATGCGGCAGCAGGCAGGATTCGGCATCCAGCAGGGCCAATGCCGTCCTGCGTCCCGGCGGGACCTCCGCCAGACGGGCGGCGATGGCGGCCTCCAGCGGCTGCGAACCCAAAGCAAGAAAGGAAAAACGGACAATCTCGACGTCAGGAAGGCGCGCGGCCACTTCCCGCAGCACGCCGTCACGGATGCCGGTATCCCAGCCGACAACCAGCAGCGGCGCAAACAATCCGTCATAAATTTCGACAGACTCCGCCAGTTTGACAGCCAGCGCGTCGGGAGACAGGCGCGCAATCGCGGCGTCGCTCATGCCGGCTGCCCGACCAACTGTTGGAATCTTTCGTCAAAGCGCATGATAAGGGGATGCACGTCCGCCCAGCCCACGCCGTTATATTCCAGTGCGAACCGGTGAAAGAGCAGGCGGAACACGTCCGGCCGATGGTCGCATTCCTTGATGCGATGGATCTCGGCCAGCAGCCCGCGGTCCTCAAAGCGAAGCGGAGCCTTGAAAGCCCTCCAGACATATCTGGCCGCGATCTCGATGTGCTCCCGCGTGATCGGCAACTCGTCCGCCTGCAAAGCCGCTTCGCCGACAAGCTCAAAAAGTTCGCGAAAGGAACCGCCGGAAAGCAGAACCATCTCGGAAACAAGGTCCGGGTCGGCAAACACGTCGTCGGCCGCGATCCGTGCCCGGATGAGTTCGGACAACCGGGCGACATGGGCCGGATTGTGCTCTGCCCAGGACTGGGCCTTGTCGCGCACGGCGATCATCGGCAGAACAAGGGCTTTCAGTCCTTGCGACTGCAGCGTTTCGCCTGTCGGCAGATAGATGGCGGCCAGCGGAACAGTCAGGATGAGGTTGGTCTTGAGCTGCGTGAAGACCCTGGCCTGCTGCAGCACGGCCTTTTCAATGACGTCGGGTTGCAAGCGGTCCAGACTGTCCAGAATCAGCATAACCTTGGTCTTGCCGATGGAGCGAAGGCGCTCGGTCACATGTTCCAATAAGAGGTTGACAGTCTCGATGAGCTGGTCGGGCCTTTTCTGGAAACTGCCTCGCAGTTCCCTGGCCTGGGTGGATGAGCCGCCGATCCGGGCATTGATGCTGGCCAGCAGCTTGAAGAGAAACGGTATGCCCCCCTCTGCCGTGGCCGAAGCCTTCACCGCGACTTCCGACCGGATTTCTTCCCTGGTGATTTTGGTCACTTCGACAAAGTATTCTTCCACAGCCCGCAACACATGCTCATTGAGAGAAACCTGTTCGGCCGCCTTGCCGAGAACTTTTTGGGCGATATAGAGCAGCACGTCCGTATACTCCAGATCCCCCGTGGCCAGTTCCGGATGGGCGTCGAAATAGGCGCAAAAGGTATCGCTTTGATCCAAGTGGCGCATGAGGCGGAAAAGCTCGGTCGTCTTGCCGCTGCCGCGATGTCCGGCATAGGCCAGATGGACGCAATCGTCGGTATCCAGCAGTTTGATAAAGCGGTGAATGAGGCGTTCGCCACGGACATCGTCCAGATTGACATAGCGGGGATCGCCTGCCGGAAGCGGCTCCAGCTGGACTTGACGGCGAATGTCGCGAAGCGTTTTGGCTTTTTCAAAGACCGGGGACATGGTGGGACTCCTGCGCCAAGGGTTGCCGGGAGGCAGGGCAAACAGCGGTTGACGCTTTGCAAACGCATTCTGCCTCGGATACCGGAAAAGACTCGCTTGAAAAAAAACAAAAGTCAAAGCGACTGCCGGTGCCGGCGGATCGCGTTCCCTGCCTATTGTGCCTTGTAAGAATATTAAAAGTATTTAGCTGGTTATGCGTTGATATCGCGAAGCCTGCCTGCGTCCGATTACGATAACGTAATCGGACGCGCAGTTTTCGTAACCGGCCGCGTCATCCGTCGCGTTCCCTTCCGAAAAAACGGCCATTCCCCGGGCTTGCCTGTCTTGGCACGACTGTTGCTTTATGGGCTCGTCGAGCAGGCCGCCACCCGGCCGCAGGATTGCAAAAGGCAAAAGTATTCCGGGTGGTTGTCGGCTGGCCACGAAAAACCTGAAAAGTACGTCGCCAGGACCGCGAAACACCGCGCGGCGGGGCGAAAAAGGGCGAAAAACCGCCCATACGAAGGAGAAGGGGAGCTATGTTCCAGATCGAAGCAGGGCTTGCCGGCGTCGAGAGCCTTCCGCGCATCCGGGCCAGGGGCCGCTACCTGTTTGCCGGCGAAGACAAGTTCTTCATCAAGGGCGTCACCTACGGTCCGTTCCCGGAGAATTCCCGGGGCGAACCGCTGCCCGAGGACGAGACCGTCGCCCGCGACTTCGAGTTGATGCGCCGCGCCGGCATCAACGCCATCCGCGTGTATTACGTGCCGCCCCGCCGGTTCCTGGATATCGCCGCCCGCCACGGCATCCGCGTCATGGTCGGCATCCCCTGGCCGGAGCATCTGTGCTTCCTCGACCAGTGGGAAGTCAAGGAAGACATCAAAAAGACCGTGCGCGAGGCCGTTGCCTCCCTGGCCGGCCACCCGGCCATCCTGGCCTGGCTCATCGGCAACGAGATCCCCACCCACATCGTGCGCTGGCACGGCGCGGGCAAGGTGGAGAAGTTCCTGGAAAAGCTCGCCTCCATCGTGCGCGAGGAAGATCCCGAGGGCATGGTCACCTACGCCAACTACCCCTCCACGGAATACCTGCGCCTGCCGTTTCTCGACTTCCTGTCGGTCAACGTCTACCTGCACGACGAAAAGGCCTTCCGCTCCTACGTCAAGCGGTTGCAGAACGTGGCCGGCGAACTGCCGCTGGTGCTCTCCGAGTTCGGCATGGACTCCATCCGCAACAGCGAGGAGCACGTGGCCGAGACGCTGTCCTGGCAGCTCAGGGCCGCCTTCGAGCTCGGCGTCTCCGGCGCCATGGTCTTTGCCTGGACCGACGAGTGGTACACCGGCGGCCATCTGGTCGAGGACTGGAAGTTCGGCATCGTCTCCGAGACGCGCAAGCAGAAGGCCGCCTATCAGGCCGTGGCCGACGTCTACCGCCAGAAGCTGCCCATGCTGCCGGAAAACGCGCCGTTTATCTCGGTGGTGGTGTGCGCCTACAACGCCGACTCCACCATGGACGGCTGTCTGGCCTCGTTTGCCAAGGTGGATTACCCCAATTTCGAAGTCATCGTGGTCGATGACGGCTCGACGGACGCCACCGGCGACATCGCCGACCGCCACGCCGCGGCCGCGCCCTACATCCACGTCATCCACCAGCCGAACCTGGGCCTGTCCGCCGCCCGCAACGTCGGCATGAACGCCGCCCAGGGCTCCATCGTCGCCTACACCGACTCCGACTGCTACGTGGACCCGCACTGGCTGCACTACATGGCCTGGGCGTTTACCGACCACCGTTTCGTGGCCGTCGGCGGCCCCAACCTGCCCCCGCCCGAGGACAACCTGACCGCCGCCTGCGTGGCCGTGTCCCCCGGCGCGCCGACCCACGTCCTGCTGACCGACGAGATCGCCGAGCACATCCCCGGCTGCAACATGGCCTACCGCAAGGAGCATCTGGCCGCCATCGGCGGTTTCGACGCCACCTACCGGGCGGCCGGCGACGACGTGGACGTCTGCTGGCGGCTCCAGGACCAGGGCCACATCATCGGGTTTTCGGCGGCCATGTTCGTGTGGCACCACCGCCGCAACACCGTGTCGGCCTACCTCAAGCAGCAGAAGGGCTACGGCCGGGCCGAGGCGCTGCTTTTGCCCAAGCACAAGGACCGCTTCAACATGCTCGGCAACTCCCGCTGGGCCGGCCGCATCTACGGCGACATCTCCGGCGCGCTGCTCTCCGCCCGCCCCATCGTCTACCACGGCGCGTTCGGCATGGGGCTTTTCCAGACCCTGTACGAGCCCAAGGGCAGCCTGGCCGCCTATCTGCCCCTGTCCATGGAGTGGATGGCCGTGGCCGTGGCGCTGATGCTGGCCACGCCCTTTGCCCTGGCCGCCGGGGCCGTCGGCCTGCTCATGGCCGCCGCCACCATGGCCTTTGTGGCCTATCGGGTGGGCAAGGCCCGCCTGCCCGAAGCGCACGACACCGTAAAGGCCCGGCTCATCATCGCCGGCCTGACCCTGGCCCAGCCCGTGCTTCGCGGCTGGACCCGCTACAAGACCGTGGCGGCGCTCAAGCGCGGCGCCGGCGTCAACGCCTGCCCGCTGCCCCTGGCCGACACGGCCGCCTGCGACGAGGCCAGCCTGCCCCGGGTCGGCGTGCTGCGCCGTCTGGCCGCCACCATGGGCATCGTGGCCCATCGCCTGTCCTTCCACCGCTTCTTCTGGAACAACAAGGGCCTGGAGCGCGACGAACTGATCGCGGCCATCATCGGCCTGCTGCGCACCCTGGGCGTCTCCTACGCGCTCGACTCCGGCTTTGCCGCTTCCTCGGGCACGCCGCCCTGGGACCTGTCCGCCAAGGCCGGCAAGCTGACCACGGCCCGTCTGCGCGTCACGGTCGAGAACCATGGCGGCGAGAAGCGGTTCGTGCGCATGGCCGGCTCGGTGCTGCCCTCGGCCGTCTCCGCCCTGGCCCTGGCGGCTCTGGCCCTGGCGGCCGGCGTGCTGGCCCTTATGGCCAAGCCTGTCCTGGCCGTGGCCCTGGCCGCCGTGGCCCTGGGGCTGGCCGGCTGGATGGCTGTGGGGCTTTTCCGGGCCGCCTCGCTGGTGGCCACCATCACCCAATACGTCATGGTCACCCGTCCGGGCTGCTCCCTGACCGAGCCCAAGGACGAGCGCGTGGCCCGGGCCGTCAAGCCCCGCACGGCCGAGGCCGCCGACGCCCTGGAGCCTGCCGCCGTGGACGCCGAATCGAAGTCCGAAGTCGAGCCGGTGGCGGCCTAACCGCCCAAACGCCCCTGTCGCCCCCGTGCCCGCGCCCTGTTCCGGCGCGGCCGGGGGCGGCCTGCATGATGGCCGCCGGAGGGCGTTGCCCCGGTTCAACCAGCCAGGAGTCCCCCATGCCCGCCCGGGGGGACCGGGAGGCCGCGGCAATGCGCCGCTGCCCCCGGCGGGGCGCCGGGGCCGCGCCCCGGCAAGGAATCTCGCCATGAGCATGTTCCGCACGTTGCTTGGATATCTCAAGCCCTACAAGCATCTCTTCATCCTGGGCCTTGGTCTGGTCGGCATGGCCAGCGCCATGGAGCTTCTCAAACCCTGGCCGCTCAAGCTCGCCGTGGACCAGATCATCGGCGGCAAGCCGCTGGAGGTCTTCGGGCACACGCCGGATCTGGCGGCCATGACCCTTGGCGTCAAGCTGGCCATCGTGGTCGGCATGCTGGTCGGCGTGCACTTCCTGGTGGGGTTCGTGCAGCTGTGCAACAACTACCTGACCATCCGCATGGGCCAGGACATGGTCCAGGACCTGCGTTGCGACCTCTTTGACCATCTGCAGCGTCAATCCCTGCTCTTTCACCAGAAATGGCCCACCGGCGACCTGATCTACCGCATCATGGGCGACACCTACGCCGTGCAGACGCTGTTGATGAACGGCGTGTTCACCACCCTGACCAGTTCGGCCCTGCTGCTCGGCATGCTGACCGTCTGTCTCCAGATGGACGTGGAGCTGACGCTGTACGCCCTGTGCGTCATTCCGTTTCTTTTTCTGGCCATCTCCCGGGTGTCGCGCAAGATCGGCGATCTGACCACCGAGACGCACATGAAGGAGTCCCAGGTCTACACCACGGTGGAGCGCATCTTTTCCTCCATCACCCTGGTCCAGGCCTTTGGCCGCGAAGAGGAGGAGCGCCGCAAGTTCGTGGCCGAGTCCAAGCACTCCTTTGACCGCAAACTGTCGCTGTACGCCCTGCAGACCATTTACGGCTGGCTGGTGTCGGGCATCACGGCCTCGGGCACGGCCCTGGTCCTCTATGTCGGCGTGCGCCACGTGCTCGACGGCACGCTGTCCACCGGCGAACTGCTGGTCTTTATCGCCTACCTCGCCTCGCTCTACACGCCGCTGAACAGCCTAAGCGACACCGTGGCCGGCATCCGGGCCTCCCTGGCCCGGGCCCGGCGCGTCATGGACGTGCTGGCCGTGGACGAGGCCGTGCCGGAAAAGCCCGAGGCGCCGGAGCTGGCCGTCGGCAGGGGCGAGGTGCGCTTTGACGACGTGAGCTTCGGCTACACCCCGGAAAAGAGGGTCTTAAACGACGTGACCTTCACCTGTCCCGGCGGTTCCACCGTGGCCATCGTCGGCCAGACCGGGGCGGGCAAAACCTCGCTTATCAGCCTGCTGCTGCGCTTTTACGATCCCCAGAAAGGCGGGATTTCCGTGGACGGCCAGGACCTGCGCGACGTAACGCTCAAAAGCCTGCGCCGCCACATCGCCATCGTGCTCCAGGAAACCCAGCTCTTTCCCATGAGCGTCCACGACAACATCGCCTACGGCAGGAAGCAGGCCAGCCGCGAGGACGTCGTCCGGGCCGCCGTCCTGGCCAATGCCCACGACTTTATCGCCGCCCTGCCCGAAGGCTACGACACCATCCTCGGCGAGAAGGGGGCCAACCTCTCGGGCGGCCAGCGCCAGCGCCTGTCCATCGCCCGGGCCCTGCTCAAGGACGCGCCGCTTCTGATCCTCGACGAACCGACCTCGGCCCTGGACGCCGAAACCGAGGCGCTGATCATGGAAGGCCTGGAGCGGCTCATGCAGAACCGCACCACCTTCGTCATCGCCCACCGCCTGTCCATGATGCGCCGGGCCGACATGATCCTGGTCATCAAGAACCAGCGCATCCACGAAATGGGCTCCTATGACGAGCTGATGGCCAAAAACGGCGAGTTTGCCCGGCTCCACGCCATCCAGATGGGCAAGGGCCGCCCCGAAAAGCTCCCGCCCACGCCGCTTGTGGCCTGAGGCCGCCGCCTGCCGCGTCCGGCGAAACCGCGCGCGGCCGGTTGCCGCCGGTGCGCCAAACCGGGTAGACGGGTCTGCCCGCGCGGTGCGCCGGCGGGCCATGATGCGGGAAGGAGGCGGCGGGAATGTCCGGTAAGGGAGCGGGGCGAGCATGATGCGGCAACGGCGGCTGCTATTTATCGTGTGTCTGGTGCTGGTCAACGCGGCGCTTTTCGCCGCCCTGGAGTGGGGGGCGTCGGCGGTGCTCGACCGTTTCGGCCTGCGCGCCGACAGGACCCGGATTTTCAACGCCCAAAACGGCCGCGATGCCGGCTTCGTCGTCCAGTACGACGAACGCCTGGGCTATCGGCTGGTCCGGGGCAACGCCGATCCGGCCCGGTTCGAGGATTCCGCCGGCCGCGTGGTCGATCTGGCCAAGCCCGACGGCGTCTACCGCATCCTGTGCCTGGGCGGCTCCACCACCTACGGCGTCGGCGCGGACAAGACCAATTCCTATCCGGCCCAGCTCGAGGACCTGCTCAACCGGGTCTACGGCAGGGCGGACCTGCGCTTTGAGGTCTTAAACCTCGGCGTCATGGGCTACCATAGCTGGCATTCCCGCATCCGGTTCAAGGCCGAGCTGGCCGGGCTTTCTCCGGACCTTGTCCTGGTCATGGATGCGGTCAACGATCTGGTGGCCAGCACCGTGGCCGACGATTCCCTGGCCTTTGTCGAGGAAAAGGACCGGCTGCTGCGTCTGACCAATGCCGGCGAGGCCTCCGGCTGGCTGCCGGCCGTCGAACGCTTCCTGGCCGGGCATTCCAGCCTCTACGCCCTGGTCAAGAATCTTGTCCGCGTGGCCCGGCCGGCTGCGGAAAAACAGGCGGCCCCCACAGGCGATGCGGTCCTGCGCCGCAGGATCGAGGCTTTCGGCTACCGGGACAACATGCAGGCGCTGATTGCCCTGGTCCGCCAGGACGGGGCCGACTGCGCCCTGGTCGATTATCCCTGGCTGGCCGCCGCCACGGCGCCGGCCGGCGCGCCCAAGGTGCTGGCCGACGCCTCGTCGGACCTCTACCGTTTCGGCCGGGCGTACTTCCCCGAAGCCAACAAGGCGGTGGCCGAACAGGGCGGGGCGGCGGCCATCAATCCCCAGCCGGCCTTCGACGCCGTCCTGGCCGCGGATCCGCTGCGGGCCGGGGAACTCTATTTCGACGAGATCCATCTGACCAAGTACGGCAACCAGCTTTTGGCCCGGGAGATCCTGGCCGGACTGCCGCAGGTCCCGTCCTTTGCCCGGGCCGTGGCCGGACACGTCCCGGCCGACCTGGGCGCGACCCTGGCCAATGCGGTCAGGCTCGACGACCCCCGCGTGCATTTTGCCAACGACTGGCCGCGTCCGGGCGAGACGCCGCTGTCCCTGGCCGTGGCGGCATCCGACAATCTGGCCACGGACGCGGCCGAATACCCCGGGCACGCCAGGCTCGCCCCGGCCGATCCGGCCCGCCCGGCCGTCATTCGCCTGACGGCCGGGACGGCCTTTGCCCCGACGCCCATGGCCCACACCCGCTATCCGGCCTTTTGGTTCCCGCGCGTGTCCTGCCGGACGGACCGGGTGGAGGTCCGCGCCGGCGGCCGCGTGGTCTTTGCCCTTGCCGGCACGCCGGACTGCCGGTTCACCGGCGTGGCGGCCCGTTTTGGCGTCGATCTGCCGGCCCTGGCCCCGGGAGACGTGGTCGAGGTCCGGCTGTACGGCCATGCCCAGCTCTGGCAGACCGGCGCGAACCTGTTTTACACCGGGGACTCCACCCCGCCCGGGTATTGACGGGCCGTGCCCCGACGGAGGTCTCATGAAAAAGACGACGCGTTTTCGACAGCTTGTGACGTCCCCGGAAATCCTCATGCTGCCCGTGGCCCACGACGCCCTGTCGGCCCTGGCCATTGCCGAGGCCGGCTTTTCCGCCCTGTGCGTGGCCGGCTACGGCTCTTCGGGCAGCGTGCTCGGCCTGCCGGACATCGGGCTCATGAGTTCCACGGAAATGCTCACCCACTACGGCCACATCGTCGACCGGGTGGATCTGCCGGTCATGGTGGATATCGACACCGGCTTTGGCGACGTCAACAACGTGATCCGCACCGTGCGCCAGGTCGAACGCCTGGGCGCGGCCGCGCTTTTTCTCGAGGACCAGACTTTTCCCAAGCGCTGCGGCCACATGGCCGGCAAGTCGGTGGCGCCGGTGGAAGAGTACCTGCCCAAGCTCAAGGCCGCCCTGTGGGCCCGGCAGGACCCTGATTTCGTCATCATGGCCCGCACCGACGCGGCGGCCGTGCACGGCCTTGACGAGGCCATCCGCCGGGCCTGCCTGTACGCCGGGGCCGGGGCGGACATGGTCTTTGTCGAGGCGGTGACCAGCGTCGAGGATATGCGCCGGGTCAACGCCGCCGTGCCGGTCCCGAGCATGGCCAACATGATCGAGGGCGGCCGCACGCCGTTTCTGCCCGCCGCCGAACTCCAGGAACTCGGCTATGCCGCCGTGGCCTACCCCTGCGCCTCGGTCTTCACCGTGGTCAAAGCCTTGCGGACCTGGGCCGGACGCCTTAAAGCCACCGGCGCCAGCGCCGGGCCGGCCGGCCCGGACGCCATGATCGATTTCGGGGAATACTTCCGCTTCATCGGCGCAGAGGCCATCCGCGAACGGGAGAAGCAGTTTTTTGGAGAGGCGAAGGAAAGCGGGAAGGGTGGAGAGTAGGAAGAGGGAAAAGATGCCGCCGGCGGCCGGGAGGGGGACGCCCCTCCCGGACCCTCCCGTACAGTCGGAGGGGAGAGCGGGCCGCGTCTCCGGGGCGGTCTGTGAATGTGAAGGAAAACGGGCGGTTTGCCGCCCGGGGCGAAAGCAAGCATGAAAAAGCGCACCATCATCGTATCCGGTCTGGCCGCCACCTATCCGCTGGGCGGCGTGGCCTGGGACTACATCCAGTACCTGCACGGCTTTTACCGCCTGGGCCATGACGTCTATTATCTGGAAGACACGGGCGGCTGGGCCTATGATCCCTTCAACGTCACCTTTGTCGACGACCTGACCTACCACACCAAATACCTGGGCGATTACCTCGCCGCCCTGGACCCGGGGCTGGCCGGACGCTTCTGCGTCATCGGGCCGGACGACCGCCACTGGGGCATGTCGGCCGGGGATCTGGCCGGCGTGGTGGCCCGGGCCGACGTGTTTTTCAACATCTCGACCACCTGCCAGTTGCGCGAGGCCTATGCCGGGATTCCGGTCAAGGTGCTCATCGACTCCGACCCGCTCTACACCCAGTCGGGGTTTCCCGCCTATCTGGCCGGCACGGCCACGGACGAGGAAAAGCGCAACATCGAAAACATGCGCCGCCACGACGTGTTTTTCTCTTTTGGCGAAAACGTGGGGCAGGACTTCTGCTCCGTGCCCAAAGGGGTGGTGGACTGGATTCCCACCCGCCAGCCCATTGTGCTCGACTGCTGGTCCGGCGCGCCGGCGCGGCCCGCCCGCGACGTCTTTACCACCGTGCTCTCCTGGCAGCCGGCCCAGAAAGGCCCGCTCGTCGGCGGCGTGCAGTACGGCGGCAAGAACCTGGAATTTGAAAAACTGCTCGATCTGCCCAAAAAGACCTCGGCCGTCCTGGAACTGGCCCTTGGCGGCGGCCGGCCGCCCCGGGAACTCCTGGAGGAAAAGGGCTGGACCCTTCGCGACGGCTTTTCCATGTCGCAGACGCCCTGGGTCTACCGGGACTACATCTGGGACAGTCTGGCCGAATTCTCCACCGCCAAAAACGCCTACGTGGCCACCCAAAGCGGCTGGTTTTCCTGCCGCACGGCCTGTTACCTGGCTTCCGGCCGGCCGGCCGTGGTCCAGGACACGGGCTATTCCCGCTTCATGGACGTGGGCGAGGGCGTGCTGGCCTTTGCCGACGAGGCCGGGGCCCTGGCCGGCATCGAGGCGGTGCGCGCCGACTGGGAGCGCCATTCCCGGGCGGCCATGGCCTTTGCCGCCCGCTATTTCGATTCCGACGCCGTGCTGGCGCGGCTGCTTGACGAGGCCCTGCGTTAGGGTGTTTTGTCCCTCATGTTCACATTGGCTTTTGGGGCAATGTGCATCATCCGCAAAACGAGGGAGTCGCCATGCCAACGCTCGAGTGGGATAACCAGATGAGCGCCGCCGCTGTCCGCAGGGATCTGGCCAAGGTGCTTGACCGCGTCGCCTACGGCAGGGAACGCATCGTGCTGTCCCGGCGCGGCAAGGCCGAGGCTGTCCTGGTGTCCCTGGAGGATCTGCTGATGCTCCAGCAGATCGAGGAGTGCGTGGCCCGGGATGCCGTGCGCGAGGCCGAGGATGCGGCCGTGCGGGAAGACGCCATCTCCTGGGAGGCGCTCGAAAAGGAATTCGGGGATGAATAGCCGGCGGCGGGCGGCGCATTGACAGACCGCCGCCCGTTTCCCCTCCCGGCATGGAGCGGCCCGTGCCCCCATGCCGGCGTGTCCGCTATCGGCGACGGCCCGCCTGTCCGGGCCGTCGCCGTCGTCAGGGATTGATCCCCCGCAGGCGCGGGTGATCCGTGTTGCCAACCGTCACGAACCATACCGCGAACCAACGATTTTCATGAAACGAATCCTGCAAGTGATGGGGGGGCTGGTCCTGTGCGGCCTTCTGGCTGCAAACGTCCTGGCTGCCGGCTACGGCACGGCGACCGAAAACGGCGTGTCCTGGCTGACCATGCCCGGCGGGCCGCGCTTTTTTTCCATCGGCGCGGACACCGTCAACGGCGGCGACAAGGCCACCCGGGACCGGGGCTACTTTTTTGACAAATACTACCCGGATCACGCCGCCTGGGCGGCGGATACCCAGAAGCGCCTGTACGCCTGGGGCTTCAACACCCGGGGCGGCTGGTCCGATCCGACCACGGCCATGGCCCTGCCGCTGGCGCCGGAGATCGACCTCGGGCGCAACGCCCGGCTGCACTGGTTCGATCCCTTCGCCCCGGACGCCCTGGCCAACACCCTTGCCAAGGCCCGGGAGCTGGTCGCGCCGTACAAGGACAATCCGGCCGTCATCGGCTATTTCACGGACAACGAGGTGGGGTGGTGGAACGCGCCGCTGTTTCGCTGGTACCTCGGCAACGAGTGGGCCGTGTACACCAAACAGTTCCTGTGGCGCATGATCCGCGACCACTACCACGGCAAGTGGGAGGCCCTGCTGGCCGACTTCGTGCCCGGGCCGGGCCTGGCCTCCTTTGAGGATCTCAAGAAAGGCCGGGCCGAACTCAGGCTGCGTCCGGGCGGCCAGGGCATCCACCTTATTCAGCGTTTCACCGCCGCCTGCGCCGGCCGGTATTACGAGCTGACCTGCGAGGCCCTGCGCGCCGCCGATCCCGGCCGGCTGGTCATGGGCGACCGGCTGCCGCTTTATTACAACCAGGACGCCGTCCTGGCCTCGCGCGGCCGTCTCGACGTGCTTTCCACCAACTACAACGTGGATACCCCGGACGGCTGGGTGGCCCCGTATTATTTCGAGGGGCTGGGCAAACTCACCGACGCGCCGGTGCTGATTTCGGAATTCTTCTTTGCGGCCAGGGAAAACCGCTCCGGCAACGTCAACAACGGCCACCTCATGCACGTGGACACCCAGGCCGAGCGGGCCACGGGCGCGGCCGCGGCCGTGCGCAATTTCGCGGCCTTTAAAAACGTCGCCGGCATCCATTGGTTCCAGTACGCAGACGAGCCAAGCGGCGGGCGCGGCGACGGCGAGAACTTCAACATGGGGCTGGTCGACATCCACAACGCGCCCTATGAGGAACTGCTGGCCGCCATGGTCCGGGCCAACGCCGAGGTCCCGGCCCTCCACGCCGCCAGCGCCGGGGCGTCCGCGGCGCCGCAGCCCGCCGTCGTGGCCATCCATCCGGCCCGGGCGGCGGTCAGCGCGGCCGACGGTTCCCTGGCCGACTGGCCGGAGAAGGCCGCCACCCGGCTGCCCTGGTTCCGGGTGCCCGCGCCCCATGTCCCCTTTGGCGACGTGCACATGTCCTGGAGCCCGGATGGCCTCAACCTCTTCAATCTGGCCCAGAACTACGCGGACCTTTTTTTGCTGGCCCATGACGGGGAATTTCCCGTATCGGAGACCTATCAGCTCCACCTGGACGTGGACGCCGGGGCGGGGATGAGGCATTTCGCCGTCTGCCTCGTGCCGCGCCCCCACAGCAAATATCCGGGCCGGTTCGAGCTGGCCCCGAGGCTCTACGAAGTGGGGGCCGACGGCAGCCTGACCCGGCTTGACGAGACAGGCGTCGTGCAGGTGCTCGACAAGCCCCTGCCCCACGTCGCCCTGGAGCTGTCCCTGCCGGCCCGGCTTTTCGGCGTGGACCGGCTCGCCCCGGGCATGGCGATCGCCATGCAGGTCGGCGTGACCACGTTTTACCGGGAAATGACCATGACCCTCGGGGCCGCCCCCCGGGACGCGAAAGATCCGGACCAGCCGTTTGCGGCGGTTTTGGCGGACCACTAACCACAGCAAGGATGCGCTCACGATGGCAACGAACATTCTGGTGACCGGCGGCGCGGGCTATATCGGCTCCCACACCTGCAAGGCCCTGGCTGCCGCCGGATTTACGCCCGTCACCTTCGACAACATGGTCTACGGCCATGACTGGGCCGTCAAATGGGGGCCGCTGGTGCGGGGCGACATCCTGAACCGCGGCGAACTCGACGAGGTCTTTGCCGAGTTCAAGCCCGCCGCCGTGCTCCATTTCGCCGCCTTTGCCTACGTCGGCGAATCCGTCACCGATCCTGAGAAATACTACCGCAACAACGTGGCCGGTTCGCTCTCGCTGCTTTCGGCCATGCGCCGGGCCGATTGCCGCCATATTGTGTTTTCGAGCACCTGCGCCACCTACGGCGCGCCGCAGCGCGTGCCTCTGACCGAGGACCACCCGACCAATCCCATGAGCCCGTACGGCACGAGCAAGCTCATGATCGAGCAGATGCTCAAGGACTTCGACGCCGCCTACGGCCTCAAATACACGGCGCTGCGCTACTTCAACGCCGCCGGGGCCGATCCCGACGGCCAGATCGGCGAGGACCACAATCCCGAGACCCACCTCATCCCGCTGGTCATTGCCGCCGGCCTTGGCCGCATTCCCCACGTGACGGTCTTTGGCGCCGACTACCCGACCCCGGACGGCACCGCCGTTCGCGACTACATCCACGTGACCGATCTGGCCGAGGCCCACATCCTGGCCGTCAAGCGGCTCATGGCCGGCGGCGGGAGCGCCGTCTACAACCTGGGCACCGGCACGGGCAATTCCGTGCGCGAGGTCATCCGGGCCGTGGAGCGGGTGTCCGGCAAACCCGTGCCCGTGGTCGAAGGCCCGCGCCGGGAAGGCGATTCGCCGGGCCTGTACGCCGACTCCGGAGCCATCATCCGGGAACTGGGCTGGAAGCCGCGTTTCATGGATCTGGACGCCATCGTGGAAACCGCCTGGCGTTGGCATGAAACAGGCCTGCCCGCCAAAAGAAGTTGCAATCTGCGAAAGCCCGGGTAAACTTTCCCCAAACCGACGGTTGTGAGGTGTCCATGGATTATGTCGCCCTTGGCGTGGATTTCCATGCGATCCGCAACAAGAACGAGGACAGGGTCATCGACCTCCTGCCCCAGGTGCTGCCGGAGTTCCCGGACTTTGCGCCCACGCGTACGGACGTGGAGGACATCTACGCCCTGACGCTCAACCGGCTGCCTGCCCGGTACGTCCAGTCCGTGACGCTGGTCATCGCCGAGCCCGTCAGCGATCCGCTGATCCGGCAGACCCTGCGCGAATCCATCCGCATCGTCCGCGTCCGGCCGAACATGTAGCGGGGAAGGGGCAAGAGGATCGGGAAGGCAGAGACAAAGGCATGGACAAAGATAAAGATGCCTCCGGCGGCCGGGGGGGATAATCCCCCCCGGACCCCCTTGGCGGGCAATCGGGCGGATTTCGCAGACGGCATGGCCGGGCAGCGAAATCCGCTTTCTCTTTGGGGGGAGGCCGTCGGCGTATGGGAGCCGGTTGCCGGGATGGCGGGCGGAGGCTGCGCTGCGGCAAAGCAGTCGGACAAGGCCGTTTTACGGGAGACAGAAGGGAGAAGACGGGCAGAGGGCAGGCCGGTAAGTGTGTTGCTGCCCGGATGGCCATGACGGCCGTCCCTGGGGAGTGCTCAAGGTTGCATCAATTCCGCGATGGCGTCCTTTATCTCTTTGTCCGTTGGTTGCGCCATATCGCGTTTGAAATAGATCATGAGGAGAAAGACGGCATCCGATCCGTCGAAATGCATGATGACGCGCAGGCCGCCGCGCTTGCCGATCTTGTAGGCTTTCAGTCCGAGGCGGTCCTTCCAGACCATCCTGTGGCGCTGCACCTGCTCGCCACGCGGAGCGGACCGTTCCAGGCTTTCCAGGTACTCGACGAGTTCTGCTTTGAAGGCCGGAAATCGGGCCAGGAGGTCTTTCGTCTGCCGCTTGAAGGTGGGCGAAACGCTGACCGTGAAGGTCATTGGAAAAGGTCGGCGTCACGCCAGTTGGCGAACTTGTCCTTATTCGTCCGGACCGCTTGTTCCAAGTCGTCCAGCAAGGCCCGGCGTTCGGGAGTGGCGACAAGGGCGAGGTTCTCCGCCAGACTGTCCCAGTCGCCCAGGGCATCCTCGAAAAGCGGTTTCAGCATGCACAGGCGCGGATGGCGGGCAATGTTCGAGATGAACGCGGCAAGCGCGTCCCTGGCGTCGGCGACGCTTTTGTAAAGCGCTTCCAGATCGGCCCCGGGCCTGTCCGCCTCGTCTCTGGAGAAGCGTAGCGCGGCCTCTCCCATCCTGCTCATGGCGATGACTTTCCGTGCAAGCGCCATGTCTCCGGCTGTGCTGCCTTTCGGCCGCCGTCCGGAAGACGCGACAGTCCGCATATGGGCGACACGGCCGGCAAAGGCCGCCGCGTTGGCGGGTTCGTTGGCAGTCGGCGCGCTCATGGGGGCACCATGTCCATGGCCCAGGCTGAAGTCAAGGGGATGGCGGCGTTCCGCTCACGCCTGCGGGCCGTCCATGCCTTCCGTCTCTGCTCAGAGCCATCCGGCTCCAGCCCGCGCTCTGTCCCGCACCAGTCCCCTTGCCTTTCCGTCCGGGGGGATCGGGGGGGATGATCCCCCCCGACGGGTCCAGGGCAGCGCCCTGGCCGCCGGCGCATGTCGCTCCGTTCCCTCCGCTCTTCGCATTCTCCCCGTTACCTCGGCCGGGTGGCCTGGCGGCGGTCGTAGACGGCGCGGATGGCCCCTTCGAGTTCGTCGGTGGGGCAGGGTTTGAGCAGGTAGTCGGCCGCGCCGCCGGCGATCATGGCCGAGGCGATATCCACCGAGGCGTGGCCGGTCAGCACCAGCACTTCGGCTTCGGGGCAGGCGGCGCGCAGAAGCGGCAGGGCGTCCTGGCCGGAGAGGCCGGGCATTTTGACGTCCAGGACGATGACGTCGCAGGGGGCCTCGCCGAGAAGCGCCAGGGCCTGCTCGCCGCCGCCGGCGGTGCGTACGGAAAACCCATGCCGGGACAGCAGCTTGGCCAGGGTGTCGCGGAATCGTTCCTCGTCGTCGACGATCAGGACGCGGATGGGGTCGGCCATGGGGCGTCTCCGTGGGTAGGTAGGTGGTTACAGGGGCAGGGCGACGGTGAAGGTCGCGCCCTTGCCGGGCGCGCTTTGGGCGGTGAGCGTGCCGCCGAGGCGGGCGACGATGCCGTGGGACAGCGACAGCCCCAGTCCCGTGCCTTTGCCGGGCTCCTTGGTGGTGAAAAACGGGTTGAAAATCCTGGCGAGGTTTTCCGGGGCGATGCCGCAGCCGGTGTCGCGCACCTCGATGACGGCCTTGCCGTCGGCGTGGCGGGTGGCCAGGGTGATGGAGCCGCCCTGGGGCGTGGCGTGCAGGGCGTTGGTGAGCAGGTTCAGGATGACCTGCCGCAAAAGCGGCACGTCGGTGCGCACCGGAGGCATGTCCGAGGCGTAGTCGCGCACGATGGCGATGCCCCGGACCAGGGCCTCGCGTTCGGCTAAAAGGGCCATGTCGTCGATGACCCGGTCCAGGGCCTCCTCCTGGAGCACGGGTTCCATCTTGCGGGCGAAGTTGAGCAGCTTGTGGGTGATCTGGCGGCAGCGGTCCACCTGTTTGCCGATTTCGGCCAGGGAGTCCCGGGCCTCGGCCAGATCGGCGGCGGAAGCCTCCTGGCCTTCGCCGCCGATTTCCCGCACGAGGTCGAGTTCCTGGGTGATGATCGCCAGGGGGTTGTTGATCTCGTGGGCGATGCCCGAGGACAGTTCGCCGATGGCGGCCAGTTTCTGGGACTGCAACAGGCGCAGGTCCAGGTCGTGGAGTTCCCGCTGTCCCTGCCGCACCCGGCGGGCCAGGACGAGGGCCGAGCCGATGCAGACCGCGCCGGCGAAAAGGGCCAGCATGATGCCCGCCGCCGGCGGCGCGGCCAGGGCCAGGAGCACCGCCGTACCGGCCAGGACCGGCGCCAGCAGGGTGTGGGGCCAAAGCGGCGGGGCGTTGTTGTCAGGCCGGATTTCGGGCTTCATGGAGCTTTTTGCGTTCGTGGGCCTTCTTGGCCTTTTCCAGCAGTTCGCCGAAATCCACGGGCTTGAGCACGTAGTCGTAGGCCCCAAGCGACATGCCCTGCATGCCGGCTTCCACCGAGGCGTGGCCGGTGAGGATGATGACCTCGACCAGGGGGTGGCGTTTCTTGATTTCCCGAAGCACCGTCAGGCCGTCCATGCCCGGCATGCGCATGTCGAGGATGACCACGTCGAAGGGCTCCCGGTCGAGCAGGGCCAGGGCCTCGGGGCCGCTGGCCGCGGCCGTGACCGGGATCTGGCGGTAGGTGAACCGCTTGACCAGGGTCTCGATGAAATCGGCCTCGTCGTCCACGGCCAGTACGCGAAGTCCCATCCGTCCCCCCTGTGGCCGGGCTGTCACGCGCCCACCGGCAGCGTGATGTGAAAAGTCGTGCCCCTGCCTTCCTCGCTCTCGACGTGAATGCGGCCGCCGAGCTTTTCGATGATGCTGTAGCTGATGGTCAGCCCCAGTCCCGTGCCTTCGCCGACTTTCTTGGTGGTGAAAAACGGGTCGAAGATCTTTTCCACGGTTTCCTTGGGAATGCCCTTGCCGGTGTCGGCGATGGCGATGTCCACCTCGCCGGATTCGCTGTGGTGGCGGGTGGCGATGGTGATGGAGCCGTTTTTGTCGATGGCGTCGATGGCGTTGTCGAGGATGTTTAAAAAGACCTGCTGGAGCTGGGAGGTGTCGGATTCGATGCGGGGCAGGTCGTTTTGGTAGTTGCGGATGAAGGTGATGCCCCGGAAGTTGGCCTCGTTTTCCAGAAACGACCGGGTCTGGTCGAGCAGCAGGTTGACGTCGATGTCTTCCTGGGTCGGCTCCATGCGCCGGGCAAAGCCGAGGAGGCGGTGGGTGACGTCCTTGGCCCGGCGGACGTGGAATTCGATTTTGGCCACGGCGTCTTCGAATTCCCCGAAATTGGGGCTGGCCTTGATGTCCTCCTCGCTTAAGAGATCGCGCATCCAGCCGGCCTTTTCCATGATGATGGCCAGGGGGTTGTTGACCTCGTGGGCCACGCCGGCGGCCAGTTTGCCCAGGGCGGCCATCTTGCTCGACTGGGTGAGCGAGGCGTCGAGGGTGGCCTTCTCCCGTTCGGCCCGGACCAGCGCGCCCACGGTGGCGTTGGCGGTAAAGACCGCGCCGCCGATAATGATGAGCGAACCGCCGGCCAGCAGCAAAATGAGCAGCCAGCGCGCCCGGTACAGCGGCAACAGCTCCTCGTGGGGATCGTCCTTGATGACCAGCAGCCAGTCTTTGAGGTTGAGCCAGGTCATGGCGTAGAGCGAGGGCTGGCCGTCGATGGTCATTTCGTCCACCCGGGTGCCGGAAAACCGGGGGATGTCCGGGAAATTGAGCTTGTCGAACATCTCATGGCCAAAGCGCGGCCTTGTCTGGAGCACGTGGTCGGCGGCGAGCAGGAAGGCGTCGCCGGATTTGCCGAGCTGGACCGAGCGCACCAGGGAATCGAAGATGTCGGAGTCGATGGCGGCCCGCAGCACCCAGGTGCGGTCGCCCTCGCGGCGGCTGATGGCGATGTTGAAGTGGGGGTATTTGCGAAAGCCCATGAACACGTCGCTGACGTGGATGCCCTTGGCCATGACCTTGTTGAACCAGTCCTCGCGGCTGTAGTCGATGCCGCGCAACTGGTAGGGGCCGACGTAGGAGACGCAGATGCCGTTCTGGTCGATGACCTGGAGGTCGAGGAAGGATTTGCTGTGCAGTTGCAGCACGCCGAAAATGCGTTCCAGGTAGGCTTCCCCGGACAATTCGCGGAAGGACTCGGTCAGGGCCAGATTGGAGAGCTGGGCCACGCGTTCGGACAGGAACAGGTCGATGGTGACCCGCTTGTTTTCCACGAGGTTTCGCAGGTTGCCATAGACCTTGTCGATGTAGGTGTCGGACAGGCGGTCGTAGAGGCCAAGGCCCAGGCTGAGAAGGGGAATGAAGGAAAAGGCCAGGGTGATGGCGATGAGTTTCAGGCGCAGCTTGCCGAGTTCGTCCTGGATCATGAAATCCGCCTCGATGTTTTGGGCCGTATGCCGAGCATAGCCCAGGCCCGGCCCGATGCAAAGCGCCGGTCAGGCCGTTGTGGCCAGGGGTATGGCGACGGCGACGGCGCTTCCCCGTCCCGGCTCGCCGGAGATGTCGATGCGGCCGCCATGGCATTCGACGACGGTCCGGGAGGCGGCCAGTCCGATGCCCAGCCCCGGCATCTTGCCGGTCGTCTGGTCGCCGAGCTGGAGAAATTTTTCAAAAACGGCCTCGCGCATGGCGGGCGGGATGCCCTGGCCCGTATCTTCGACGCGGATGACGGCCATGTCGTCCTGGCGTCGGACCCGGCAGGCGATGTGCCCGGCCTGGGTGAACTTGACGGCGTTGGAAAAGAGGTGGCGCAGGACGTAGACCATGCGCTCCGGGTCGCACAGAAGCGGCGGCATGTCCCGGGGGATGTCGCGCAAAAAGGCCAGCCGTTTTTCGCCCATGGTTTCCAGGTAGGGGGCCACGGCCCGGTCCACCAATTCGGCCGCGTCGGCCGGCCCCAGGACCAGGGCCGTGCCGCCGGATTCCAGGGCCGCCAGCTCCAGGACGCTGTCGATGAGGCCGGCCAGCCGGCGGCCCTCGTCCAGCATGATGTGCAGGTTGTCGCGAAACCGGGCGCACTCGGCCGCGACCTCGGGCCGGTTGGCGGCGATTTCCGCCAGTTGGCCGCGTTCCAGGCGTTTGTGCATGACCTGGGCGAAGCCGAGCATGGAGGTCAGCGGGGTTTTGAATTCATGGGACACGAGATTGAGGAAGTTGGATTTGACGCGGCTCAGGTCTTCGGCCTGTTTGCGGGCCTTGCGGGCGCGGCGGGCCTCGTTTGCGGCCTCGCGCTCCTTGGCGGACAGGTCGAGGATGGTGCTCGCCAGATGGCGTTCCATGCAGGCGATGTCCACGGCCAGTTCGTGAAATTCCCCGTGAAAGGCGTCCGGGTCGAGATCGGCGTGCTCGCCCCGGGCCACCAGCCGGGCATGACGGCCGATGGCGGCCAGGGGGCCGGCCACGGATCGGAACACGCCCCAGGCGGCCAGGGCCACCAGGACGACGGCCGCGATCCGGATGGCGGCCGAGAGGCTGGCCGCTGTTTCGGCGATGCCGTGCCGTTTGGCCTCGTAATGTCCGCGCAGTTCCTCGATGACGGGTTCCAGGCTTCGGGCGGCCGCCACGAAGGCGGCGTCGTCGGAGCCGCCGCCTTCCTGACGGCCGGTGATGGCGGCAAAGGCGGTCTGGTATTGGCCGAGCAGGTCCAGGGCCGTGTCGCACAGGGGATCATGGCCGGGGTCGCGGGCGCGGATGGCCTCGATGGCGGCGGCTGCGTCCTGCCGGCGCCTGTCCACGGCCAGAAGCGAGGCCGGGTCGTGGCGCAGGAAATAGTTCTTTTCCTGGCGGCGCATGTTGAGCACCTCGAGTTGCGTGCCAACGGCCAGCCGCTCCAGCTCGAGCACGTGCCGCGTGCGCTGCCGTTCCAGGGCATCGACGGCAAAGACCAGGAAAAAGCCTGCCAGGATGCAGCCCAAAAGCGTCAACAGTTTGCTTTTGACGCTGATGTTCACGACACTTCCCCGTTGCCCGGCATGACCGTTTCCCCCGGGAAAACACTCTGGAACCACACGGTACCAGTCTTGTTAGCCCAAGCCGTCCGGGTTTGCCAGAAGATTGTTCCCTGTTTCACATGTCGGCGTGCCGGGAAAAGGCAGATGTCCCGGGGCGGCTGCTGCCGCTCCGGGACCGGACGCCTTGGGGATCGCGGCTGCGAGGGCTTACGGAAAGTATTTGAGGAAGTCGCCGTATCCGGCGCTCTCCAGGGCGTCTTTCGGGATGAAGCGCAGGGCGGCGGAATTCATGCAATAGCGCCGCCCGGCGGGCGGCGGCCCGTCCGGGAAGACGTGGCCGAGGTGGGAGTCGGCCCGGGCGCTTCGGACCTCGGTGCGGCGGGAGAAGAAGCTGTTGTCTTCGCGGGTGGCGACGGCCTCCGGGAAGAGCGGCCTGGTGAAGCTCGGCCAGCCCGTTCCCGAGTCGAATTTGTCGCGGGAGGAAAACAGCGGTTCCCCGGACACCACGTCCACGTAGAGCCCTTCGGCCTTGTTGTCGTGGTAGGCGTTGTCAAAGGGCGGTTCGGTGCCGTTTTGCCGGGTGACCTTGAAGGCCAGGGGCGTCAGGCGCTTTTTGAGGCTGGCGTCGTCGGGGCGCGTAAACGTGCGCCAGTCGGCCGGAGGCGGCGTTGCCGCCGGCTTGGCCGGGGCGTTCCAGGTGCGTTCCAGGAACTGGTCGCGCCCGGAAAAGGCCCGGTAGCTCCGATACCGGACCTGATGGGTCTTGTAGAAATCCTGGTGGTCCTCGGCCCTGGTGAAGGCGGCCGCGGGCAGCACGGCGGTGGCCAGGGGCTTGGCGAAACGGCCCGTGGCGGCCAGATCGGCCAGGGCGGCCTCGGCCTGCCGCTTCTGCTCGTCGTCGTGGTAGAAGATGGCCGGCCGGTACTGCTTCCCCCGGTCGGCGAACTGGCCGTCCGGATCGGTGGGGTCGATGTGGCGCAGGAAGACGTCGAGCACCTGCCGGTAGCTGACCCGGGCCGGGTCGAAAACGACCTGCACGGCCTCGTAGTGTCCGGTCTGCCCCGAGGAGACCTGCTCATAGGTCGGATCAGGCTCCGGGCCGCCGGTGTAGCCCGAGACGACTTCCAGCACGCCCGGGAGTTTTTCCAGGTCCGACTCCACGCACCAGAAGCACCCGCCGGCCAGGGTGGCGGTCTGTTTCGAGGCGTCTTGCTGCGTCATGGCGGTATCCTTTGCGGCGGCTGGTTGGCTTTCTTGTCCGCTGCCGGCGGGGAGGGCGGTTGCACACAACAGCACGAGGATCAGGGCCAGGGGCCCGGGAAGCCGCGACAGGGAGACTTTGCGATGCTTGTTCATGGCGTCCTCGTTTTGTGTCGGAATGAATCCTGTTATCAATAATAGGCTGAAAAGCGGCGCTGTCAAATCCGGCTTCCGGCAATCGCCGCAACTGGCCGGCAGCCCGGACGGGAGCTGCGGCCCGGGACGGGCAGGGCAGGGATGCCGGCCTGGATCGGACAGCCGGGCCGGCCGGGGCGTGTGGAACTGCCGCGCCGGGGCGCACCCCGGTCAGCCGGCCCGGACAACGATCCAGCGGGGAAAGGCCGCCGCGATGTCCTGCCGGGGCCTGGGGCCGCCGGACGGCAGGCGTTGCCGGGTTGCGGGCATCCCCTCCGCGCGCCGTGTCGCGGCTAGGGGGCGGTGTTGGTCAGGTAGGGATGGCTGCGGGCCGCCTGGCATGCGGCGGCCAGTTCCCGGTCGGCCAGGGCGTGGCTCTCGCGGCAGGCCTGGAGATCGCCGGACTGGCAGGCCTGCTGGACGGCCTTCATGGCTTCGTTGAGGCGCGTGGCCCGCAGCGGCCCGGTCATGCCGGCCAGATCGTGGGCCAGGGCCAGGGCGGCCTGGATGTCGCCGCGTCCGACCGCGTCGCCGAGTTCCCGGCCCTTGGGTTCGGCCAGCTCCAGAAACAGCGACAACATTTCCAGGGCGAATTCCCGGCGTCCGGCCTGGGCGAATTCGGACAAATCAATGGCCGGGGCGTGGTCCTGCTCCCGGCCGCCGGCCTGGCGGCCGTCCAGAACCCGGGCCATGGCGGCCAGCAGGTCCGGGGCGCGGATGGGCTTGGACACGTGGTCGTCCATGCCGGCGGCCAGACAGCGGTCCCGGTCGCCCTGCATGGCAAAGGCGGTCAGGGCCAGGATGGGGATGTCCGGCGGATTTAGCGTGCCGCATTGGCCGGACCGGATGGTCCTGGTCAGGGTCAGGCCGTCGGTATCCGGCAGTTGGACGTCCATGAGGATGATGTCGAACGCCTGCTGCGCCACTGCGAGCAGGACTTCGTGCCCATCGGCGGCGGCCACGGGCCGGTGGCCCCTTTTACGCAGCAAATGCATCATGTAGAGGCGGTTGACCTCGTTGTCGTCAACGACCAGCACGGCCAGGGACGGCAAATTCCGGTCGGGCCCGGCAGCATCCATACGTCTTCCTTTGGCTTGCGCGGCAGGACCGGGGAGCGGATTCCCCTGCCTCGCTGCCCGCCTGCCTATCATGGGCCCCGGGTGATTTCAAATCCAACGCGGCCGCCGGCGGCGGGGGCCGGCGCGATGCATTGGCCGGACGTTCTGCTGTCGGCCCCGGCGACTGCGACTCTCTGGCCGCCGGTCTCTGACGGCCGCCATCCGCAGGCGCGTGTCAAAACCGATTGAGGAAGCGTTAATCCTCATTCTTGGGGCTTGCCATACGGCCGGTTTACCCTTACCTGATGGCGTGGTCGGGGTGTCGGAAAAAAATGTTCGGATGCACCGTGAAAGGGCGCCGCGAAGCGGCGTCGGCCCCGATGCCCCGGCTGGCGACGCGCCACGGGGCGTCTCCTCGTTTAGGCTCGGGGCCGCCTGGCTCCCATGGCCGCCGTCGAAACCGTTTCCAGTCGCGGACAGGGACAACCTCCACCCCGGTTTCCCCCGAAACCTCGTCTCCGTCGTGCCACGCCGACTCCGCAAGCCGGGCGGAGGGGCGCGATTTGGGTTTGGCACGCCGGATCACCCAGGCGGCAAGGTAGAAGAGACCCTCTATGAGCAACCCGCAAGACAACGAGTCCGCCGAGGCCACAGGCGAAGCCCAAAGCGACGCCAAGGCCGACAAGGGCTTCATCGGCGCGTTCGGTTTTTCCCTGTCCGACAGGGAAAAAAAGAACCTGCTGACCTTTCTTTCCATCGGCATCATCCTGGTGGAGTTCGCCGTCACCATCGCCGCCGTGTGCTACGGCATCATCAAGTCCCAGAAACTGCCCGACGGCGCCATCGAGTTCCGCTTCCCCTGGATTCCCTACTCCGTGGCCATGATCCTGGCCCCGGTGGTCATCATGCTCGCGGTCAACATCATCGGCATGGGATTCGCCCGCTTTTTCAAGGGCGACCCGGCCATGGACGAAGAGCACATGCGCTACATGCCCGAGCGGCTGAGACGCCTTGTGGCCCTGTCCCGGGGGCTGCCGTCCATCATCCTGCTCGGCGGCCTGATCCTGCTCGGCGCAGCCCTGTACTACCTCGACGCCGTCATCCAGGCGATCCTGCGCATCGGCGACCACGTGGAAGTCATCGCGCCCTGGGTGATGCTCGGACTGGTGGCCGCCTGGTGCCTGAGCTATCTCGTGCGCATGTGGTTCATCTACAAGACCCGGCGGATGCAGGAAGAATACGCCTTCCGGCGGGAGGTGCTCGAACGGACGGGCATCGTCATCGTCGACGGCCAGAAGCACATCGCCGCCGATGGACGGACCATCAGCGGGCAAAAGGCCCTGCCCGGACGCATCATCGACGTGCTGCCTCCCGGAGAGCACGACGCCGACAAGGACGCCCCATGACCATAAGCATGCAGCAAAACGCCCTGGATATGGAACAGCTTCGGGCCAAAGCCCGCGAGACGCTGCTGGGCCGGGTGAACCGCACCGGCGACGCCGGCCGGGTCGAGGCCCTGTCCGCCTTTGTGGGGCTGGCCCGGCCCGATCTCGGGCCGGACGCCGCCCGGGTCATCGCCGAAAAAACCCCGCGCCTGCTGCCGACGCTGACCGAAAAGTGGATCGGCATGTTCGTGGACCGGCTTTTTGAAACAGTGCCCGCCGGACAGATCGCACTTCTCTGCGACGGCTCCGAGGAAAACGAGGCCGCCCTGGCCCTGGCCTACGTCATGTTCCTGGAATCCGAACGCATGGAAAAACAGATGGCCGAGGATCTGGCCGGCTGCGACCTGCCGCCCGGCGAGGACGGCTCGGACGTGGCCGCCGACGTCTGCCGCCGGCTGGCCCTGGCCGAGGAACAGCGCCGCTGCCAAAGCCACGCAAAAGCCCAAGCCTACAAGAAATTCCGCCAGAAAGCCAACTGAGAGAAAAGAGAATTTAAGAGTGCCTTGTATGTTTCCTTCGGAGAGTAGTGTACTCTTTGGGTGAGGAAAAGCATGGCAGGCCGTAAATGCCTTGAACCTCGAGTTCGTGCCGGAGCCATGGTCGCCATGCTATTTTTCCATTAAGCCCGAACCGTTGCTTGGGCGTTAGAGCCCGCATTTTGCAAGGCTGGGACATGGAGAATTCACATGGCGAGATCTGAATGTTTTATAGGTATTGATGTTTCCAAGGGAACTCTTGATGTTGCCGTCATACCAGACGGGAAAAATCTATCATTCACAAACGACACTGATGGAATACGGGCGCTGTGCAAGAAACTGAAAAGGATACATCCAAGCCTCGTTGTATTGGAGGCAACCGGTGGTCTTCAGATTCCAGCCGTGGCGGCCATAGGCTTGGCGAACCTGCCAATTTCTGTGATCAACCCACGCCAAGCAAGAGACTTTGCCAAGGCTACAGGCAAGTTGGCCAAGACGGATCGGATAGATGCTCGAGTTTTAGCTGAATTTGGCAAAGCGATCCGTCCAGAAGTGCGCCCGCTCAAAGATGCAGAAGCACTGGAACTTAGTGCCCTCATGACCAGGCGTCGCCAACTGGTGGAAATGCTCGTGATGGAAAAGAACCACCTCCTCGCGGCTTGCGCATCTATTCGCCCTCGCATTGAAGACAGCGTGAGGTGGCTTGAAGAACAGCTTGGCGATTTGAACACCAGGATAGGCGTTGTTATTCGTTCAAGTCCTTTATGGCGCGAGAAAGATGAGTTGCTTAGAAGTGTCCCCGGTGTTGGCCCAGTACTCTCGGCAACGTTACTGGCGGAAATGCCTGAACTTGGCACACTTAATCGCAAGGCAATTGCGATGCTTGCCGGTGTGGCTCCCGTCAATAGCGATAGTGGGAAACATCGAGGACAGCGTCGGATATGGGGAGGCCGTAGCCGGGTACGGACGATTCTGTACATGGCTTGCATGACAGCAATCCGATTCAATCCTGTGCTGAGCAGGTTTTACAAACGCCTAATCGAAGCTGGAAAGGTGCACAAGAAGGCGATGACGGCCTGTATGCGAAAGATGCTCGTTATTCTCAATGCCATTTTGAAATCTGGCCGGCCATGGGCTGTGGCAGCCGAGGTTTGAGCTTGACGGGAAACACCGTTGCTCCGGCGGCCGGGAGGGGTCACCCCTCCCGGACCCTCCGAACGGAAAGGCAATCAGGCGGGAAGACGCGCAAAACCTGACAGAGCCTCAAAAGGCCCTGCAACAATAGCCCACGCCCCTTCTTCAGCCCCGCCCGCCACCCCGCGCGTCTCCACCCGGCCATGGCCCTCCCATCCGCCAAAGCCGTCCGGGGGGTCCGGGGGGGATGATCCCCCCCGGCGGGTCCAGGGCAGCGCCCTGGCAGGTGCAGGGCAGCGCCCTGCCGGGGTCAGGGGCAGAGCCCCTTAAAACGGCGTGCCGTTCTCGGCGATATCGGCGACGATGCGCTCCTTGATGCGCCGCGAGACGGGACCGGGCCGGCCGTCGCCGACGGAAGCGCCGTTGTAGCGGATGATGCTCAGGCAGTCGTTGGTGGTGCCGAGGATGAACATTTCACGGGCTGTGGCGATGTCTTCCTCGCGGATGCCGGCGAAGACCACGTCCATTTCGGCCTGCATGAATTCCACGGCGCGAAGCAGCGTGGTGCCGGTCAGGGCGTTGTTGAGTTCGGGCACGACGAAGCGGCCTTTGGCGTCGACGATGCAGATGTTTTCGGTGGCCCCTTCGGCCAGAAAGCCTTTGTCGTCGTAGCAGACGGGATAATCTTCGCCGCGTTCGGCCGCCTCGCGCTTCATGAGCACGTTTGGCAGGTAGTCGATGGATTTGATGCGGGCGAGGTAATTCTGTTTGGCCGGGATGGAGGTGCGGAAGGCGGTGACGCCGCGCTCGAAGACGGCGGCGGGCCGGGCGTGGAATGTGTAGGCCACGATGTAGAGGCTTGGCGTCGGGCATTCGGCCGGGTCGATGCCGAAACCGCCGGGGCCGCGTCCGACGAGCACGCGCACCATGCCGTCGTCGGCCCCGCCGGCCCGGCAGACGTCGAGGGTCAGTTCGGCCACCTGTTCCCAGGGACATGGCGGCTCGAGAAAAATGGCGGCAGCCGAACGCTGCATGCGGTCGAAATGGGGCTGCACCTGATAGAGGCGGCGGCCGAGGTATTTGAGGGTTTCGAAGACGCCGTCGCCCCGGTGCACGAGGTGGTCGTCCAGGGGAATGCACATCAGCCGGGGATCGGCGCCGATAACGCCGAGGCGGTGGTCGTAAAACGCCAGCACGGACTGGCCGCCGGGACGCGGCGCGGCCATAAGCCGGGCCAGATAGGCGTCGGGGCCCACGATGTCAGGCATGGGAGGCTCCTTTTGGGGAGGATGGAGAGGACAAGAAGCAGGGGCGCCGCCCCTGCACCCCGCTGGGGGGATGATTCCCCCGGCCCCAGGCAAGCCTCCGGCGGCCGGGAGCGTTCACGGAACAGCCAACGTTCACGGAACAGCCAAGTCAGAGCTTTTCACGGTGTTCTTCCGCGCCCGTCCGCCGTCCCTTCCCACCTTTGCCCCCCCTTTATCCAGGGGGTCCGGGGGGAATGATTCCCCCCGGCCGCCGGAGGCAGCCTTTCATTCCCCTTCGCGTCAACCACAATGGGGAACAGGCCCTAGGCGACGCGCAGCTTGCCGCGCTCGATCAGCAATTCGGCGATCTGCACGGCATTGAGCGCCGCGCCCTTGCGGATGTTGTCGGCGACGATCCACAGATGCAGGCCGTTGTCGATGGTGGCGTCCTCGCGAATGCGTCCGACGAAGACCTCGTCCTCCCCGGCGGCCATGATGGGCATCGGGTACATCTTTTCCGACGGATTGTCGTAGACGGTCACGCCCGGGGCCTGGGACAGGATGGCCCGGGCGTCCTTGGCGGTCAGCTTCTTCACGGTCTCGATGTTGACCGACTCGCTGTGGCCGTAAAACACCGGCACGCGCACGGTGGTGGCCGTCACCCTGATCGAGTCGTCACCCATGATCTTGTTGGTTTCCTTTATCATCTTGATCTCCTCGTAGGTGTAGTCGCCCTCCGAGAAGACGTCGATCTGGGGCAGGCAGTTGAACGCGATCTGGTACGGGTAGACCTTCACGTCCGGGTCCTGCATGTTGAACATCTGGCGCACCTGGGTTTCCAGCTCGGCAATGGCCTTCTGGCCGGTGCCGGACACGGCCTGATAGGTGGAAACGATGACGCGCTTGATGGTGGCCGCGTCGTGCAGGGGCTTGAGCGCCACGACCATCTGGATGGTCGAGCAGTTGGGGTTGGCGATGATGCCCTTGTGCCAGTCCACATCGGCCGGGTTGACCTCCGGCACCACCAGCGGCACCTGCGGGTCCATGCGCCAGGCGCTGGAGTTGTCGACGACCACGCAGCCGGATTTGACGGCAAAGGGCGCGAACTGTTTGGAGGTGGAGCCGCCGGCGGAGAAAAGGGCCAGATCCACGCCCTCAAACGATTTCTCGGTCATCTCCTCGACGACGAGTTCCGATCCGCCAAACGGCACGGTGGTGCCGGCCGAACGCGAGGAGGCCAGAGCCTTGACGGCCTTGGCCGGAAACGCGCGCTGTTCGAGCGTCCGCAGCATCTCCCGACCCACGGCGCCCGTGGCTCCGGCCACGGCCACGACAAATTCGCCCCTGCCCATACAATCCTCCAGCAGCAATATGTGAATGCCCGCGAGGTTGCGAGGAACTTCCCGGCAACCCCGCCAGGGGGAACATTCCCCCGGCCCCTTTCAAGACGAATGCGTTGCGCGACGCCCCACGTCCACAGAGGAACGTCGGCTAGACATCAAGGCCGGAGACAATGGAGAGCACGGCCTCGGCCTTGTTGAGCGTGTACAGGTGCACGCCCGGCGCGCCCCGGGCGATCAGGTCGCGGGCCTGTTCCCTGGCGTAGGCCACGCCGACCTTGGCCACGGCGTCCGCGCCGCCGGCCGCGTCGGCCCGCGCCAGTTCGGCCATGTAGGTTTCCGGCAGCGACGCGCCGCACATGGAGGCCATGCGTTTGGCGCTGGCCAGACTGAGCACCGGCAGCACGCCGGGCACCATGGGCACGGCGATGCCGGCCGCCCTGGCCCGGGCGACGAAATCAAAATACAGGTCGTTGTCGAAAAAAAGCTGGGTGACGATGAAGTTGCCGCCCAGGGCGATCTTTTGGCCCAGATACTCCAGGTCCGCCTCGGGCGAGACGGCCTCGGGGTGGCACTCGGGATAGCCGGCCACGCCGATGCCGAGCCTGGGATACTCCTGGCGGATAAAGGCGACGAGATCGGTGGCGTGTTTGAAATCCTCGGAATCCGGGACGAAATGCTCCTGCCCCCGGGGAGGATCGCCGCGCAGGGCCAGGACGTTGTCCACGCCGGCCTCGGCCAGGGCGTCGCAAAAGCCGCGGATCTTCTCCCGGCTGGCCCCGACGCAGGTCAGATGGGCCATGGGCTCCAGGCCGTAGGCCGTCTTGAGGCGGGAAACGATCTCCAGGGTGTGGGCATGGGTGCTGCCGCCGGCCCCGTAGGTCACGGACACGAACAGCGGATGCACGACGAGCAGGCGCTCCACGACCTCGAAAAATCCGGCCCAGGCCTCCCGCTCCTTGGGCGGGAAAAACTCCAGGGATACAAACGGCCGCTTCGCTTCGATCAAGTCCCTGATTCGCACGCGGTCTCCTTTGTGAGGATGCGGGAGCGGAAGACCAGGGGTTTTCCCCCTGGTCTTCCGCTCCCCAAAAACTCTTGACAGGCACAGGGTGCGGCAAACCGCTACGGCTACCGGCGGCACGCCATCACGCGTCGGCAGCATCCAGCGCCAACGCTTCCACAATGTCCCGGTCGGCCTCCAGAAACGGCAGGGCCACGGCCTCGGCCGGGGTCAGCCACTCCATATCCTGGCCCTCCAGGGCCGCCAACTCGCCGGAAAAGGCATGGACATGGAAAAAATGCAGATGAACCGAAAGGTGTTCGTAGACATGCGCCTTTTCCATAAAAAAGGCAATGGTGACAGGCACTATGCCCAATTCTTCACGAAGTTCCCGGGAGAGCGCGACCTCGGGCGTTTCGCCCGGTTCGATCTTGCCGCCGGGGAATTCCCAGGCCCCGGCCATGGGCTTTCCCGGCGGCCGGCGCACGCCCAGGTAGCGTCCTTCGCGCCAGATGACGGCGGCGGCCACGTCAACGATCCCCGGCCGGCCGGCGCGCGTCATGACGCCTCCAGCAAGGCGGAACGGCGGGCCTCCAGATCGGCGATCTCCTCTTCCAGCACGGCCATGCGGGCCAGCAGCTCTTCGGCGGCGTGGGAAAGCTCCCCGTACTGCCGGCTGAGCTTGGCAAAAAGCTCTTTCTGGGCATAGGTTTCGGGATCGGCCATGGTGGCCTCGACCTCGCCCTGCCTGGCCAACAGCGTTTCCAGCTCGCCTTCCAACCGCTCGAACGCATCGCGCTTGGGCTTGATGTCGCGGTAGAGGGCATTTCGCTGCTCGGCCACCCGGCGCTTGCGCTCCTTGTCCTCCTGGCGCGACGCCTTGGGCGCAGGCGTTTCGGCCGACGGGTCCTCGTCCGCCATCACCCGGCAGGCGTTTGCCGCCTCGGCCTGGGCGGCTTCGTACGCGGCAAAGCCCTCGTCGAACACCGTGACGCCGTCCTCGCCGACGGACCAGACCTCGGCCGCCACCTCCCGCAAGAGATAGCGGTCGTGGGCGACCATGAGGATGGCGCCGGAATAGTCCGACAGCGCCCGGACCAGCGCCTCGCGGCTCTCCAGATCCAGGTGGTTGGTCGGTTCGTCGAGGATCAGGAAATTGGCCCGGGCCGAAAACAGCCCGGCCAGGACCAGCCGCGACTTCTCGCCGCCGGACAGCTCGGACACCCGCCGCTCCCAGTATTCCTCGCCAAGCAGGAACAAGCCGAGCACCGAACAGCACTCCAGATGCGTGGCCTTGGGGCCGGCCATGCGCCGCATCTCGGCCATGACCATGGCGTCGCTGTTTAAAACCTCGGTCTGGTGCTGGCTGAAATAGCCGATCTTGACGCCGGCGCCGAGGACCACCCGGCCGTTTGCCGGTTTGAGGGCCCCGACCACGAGCTTGAGCAATGTGGTCTTGCCCGCGCCGTTGTGGCCGACCAGGGCGATCTTCTGCCCCCGGAAAAGCTGGAAGGTCAGCGGCGGCCAGATGGGCTCGCGCCCGGGGTAGGCGTAGGACAGATCGGCTGCGGCAGCCACGATCTTGTCCGACTTTTCCGGCTCGGGCAGCGTGAAATTGAGCGTTTTGACCCGCACGTCCGGGCGTTCGCTTTTAAGCGCCGAAAGCTCCTTTTCGAGCTTGTCCACGGTCTTGAGCTTGCTCTGGGCCTGCCGGGCCTTGGTGGCCTTGTAGCGGAAACGGTCGGCAAAGGCGTTGTGCTGCTTGATCTTGTTGTCGATGGCCGCCGCCTGCCGTTCCCACTGCTTCTCCATCTCCCCGCGCCAGGCCAGGAACTGGGTAAACGACCCGGGACGCCACACCGGCTTGATCTCGCCCATGAAAAGCGTGTGGGTGGCCACCCGGTCGAGGAAGATGCGGTCGTGGGCCACAAAGACCAGCACGCCCGGAAAGGCGCACAGGAAGGATTCGAGCCAGGCCACGGCCTCAAGATCCAGATGGTTGGTCGGCTCGTCCAGAAGCAGGACATCGGCCCCGGCCGTCAGCACCCGGGCCAGCTTGGCCCGCTCGCGCCAGCCGCCGGACAGCGCGCCAAGGGGCGCATGCTGGTTCTCGTCGGAAAAGCCCAGTCCGGTCAGGATCGTCTTGGCCCGGTGCTCGGGGTTGTAGCCCAGGGCATGCTCCAGGCTCGCCTGCTCATGGGCCAGGGCGGCCAGGGCGGCCTGATCCCCGGCCGCCACGGCGGCGTCGTAGCGCGCCCAGAATTCCTTCCAGGACGGCAGCGCGGCCATGACCCAGGCCAGAAGCGTCATGGCAAGGTCGCCCTCGTCCATCTCCTGGGCCACGTAGCCCAGACGCGCCCCGGTCGACAGCACGATCTTGCCGCCGTCGGGCTCGGACACCCCGGCAATGAGTTTTAAAAGCGTGGACTTGCCCGCGCCGTTCTGGCCGACCACGGCCAGCCGCGTGCCGCCGGGAATCTCCAGCGAAAAATCCTTGAACAGGTCCCGGCCGCCATAGGCTTTGGACAAATTTTGCAGACTGACTTTGGCCATGATCTCGCTTGATGCACCAGCTTGGCCGCGCCTGCGGCGCGGCGTGACAACAATGCGGTTTGCGCCGCCTGCATACGCAATAACGGCCAGGAGAACCAGCCTCCGGCGGCCGGAAGGGGATCATCCCCTCCCGGACCCTCCCGGACCCTCCCGGACGGAAAGGCAGGGGAAGGGCCGGAAGCGTTCACGGAACAGCCAAGCCAGATCTCTTCACGGCACGGTGTTCTTCCGCGTCCATCCGCCGTCCCTTCCCACCTTTGCCCCCCCTCTATCCAGGGGGTCCGGGGGGAATGATTCCCCCCGGCCGCCGGAGGCATCCTTTCGTTTCGTTCCCCTTCGCGTCAACCACAATGGGGGACAGGCCTAGTCCAGACGCCCGACCACCAGATCGCCCATCTTTTTGCAGCCGACCAGCGTCTTGCCCGGCTCCATGATGTCGCCCGTACGGTAGCCTTCGGCCAGCACCCTGGCGCAGGCCGCCTCGATGGCGTCGGCCGCCTTGGTCTCATTAAAGGAATGCTTGAGCATCATGGCCACCGACAGGATCGTGGCCAGGGGATTGGCCTTGTCCTGGCCGGCGATGTCCGGGGCCGAGCCGTGGATGGGCTCGTACAGACCCGGATTGGCCTCGCCCATCGACGCCGAGGGCAGCATGCCGATGGAGCCGGTGATGACCGCCGCCTCGTCGGACAGGATGTCGCCAAAGAGGTTCTCGGTGACGATGACGTCGAACTGCGACGGATCGCGCACCAGCTGCATGGCCGCGTTGTCCACGTACATGTGGGACAGTTCCACGTCCGGATAGTCCTTGGCCACTTCGAGCACCACCGCCCGCCACAGCCGCGAAACGTCGAGCACATTGGCCTTGTCCACGGAGCACAGTTTGTTGCGGCGTTTTCTGGCCGTCTCGAAGCCGACCCTGGCGATGCGGCGCACCTCGTGCTCGGCATAGATCATGGTGTTGAACCCGACCTGCTCGCCGCCGCGCTCCTCGATGCCGCGCGGTTCGCCAAAATACGCGCCGCCGGTCAGCTCGCGCACGACCATGACGTCAAGCCCCTTGCCCACAATGTCCGGCCGCAGGCAGCAAGCCGCCGCCAGTTCCGGAAAGAGTCTGGCCGGGCGCAAATTGGCAAAAAGCCCCAGCGCCTTGCGAATGCCAAGCAGCCCCTTCTCCGGGCGGATGGCCGGGTCCAGCGTGTCCCACTGCGGACCGCCCACAGCGCCCAGCAACACCGCATCAGCCGCCTTGCAGGCCGCAACCGTGGCCTCGGGCAGCGGGCCGCCCGTGGCGTCAATGGCCGCGCCGCCAATGAGCGCCTCGGTGAAGGCAAACTCCAGCCCGTACCTGCCGCCGACCGTCTTCAACACCTTCACGGCCTCGGCCACGATCTCCGGCCCGATGCCGTCGCCCGGCATCACACAGATATTGTACCGCATGAAAGATATATCCTTGGTATTATGAAGATGACGATGAAGAGTGCCTCCGGCGGCCGGGGGGGATACCCCCCCCGGACCCCCTTGACGGGAGGCAGGACATTTCATGGTCATCCTGTTGTTCGTTGGCGCCGGCAGCACAACCGGCATAAAAGCGTCGCCATCCGGCCCCCGGGCGCCCATTGCCCCTTTTATCAAGGGGTCCGGGGGGATTATCCCCCCGGCCGCCGGAGGCCTCTTCTCTCTCTACCTCTCTATCTCTCCATCTCTCGCGCGCGCGACTTACGCCCGCCCGGCCAGACGGTCCTGGACATAGGGAATCAGCCCGCCCTTGTCGAGGATGCCCTTCATGAACGGCGGCACCGGCTTGCACTGGATGGTTGCGCCGGTGGTCAGGTTCTTGATGACGCCGGCGTCGGCATCGACATCGAGTTCGTCGCCGTCGTTGATCCCGGCCACGTCGTCGCCGATCTCCAGCAGCACGAGGCCCATGTTGAAGCCGTTGCGGTAGAAGATGCGGGCGAAGCTGTGGGCAAGAACGACCGGCATGCCGGCCCCGAGGATGGCCACCGGGGCGTGCTCGCGCGAGGAGCCGCAGCCGAAGTTTTCGCCGGCGACCATGATGTCGCCCTGCTTCACTTTCTTGATCCAGCCGGGTTCCAGGCCTTCCATGCAGTTGGCCCCGAGTTCGTCCGGATCGGTGGTGACCAGGAACCGGGCCGGAATGATGGCGTCGGTGTCGATATGCGCGCCGACCTTATGCGCCTTGCCGTGATACATGGCGTGTCTCCCTTTGGGCGCCGGAGGATGCGGGAAGGAAACCCCTTTTTGTACAAAGGGGTTTCCTCTCCACGCCCCTCCTTCCCCAAAAACTTTTATCTGCAGGCTGTTTCAGCCTTCTCTCTTTTGCAAACACCAAACTCGCAGAAGCCGCCTCCCCGTCCTGCCCCCCTGTCGAGGGGGTCCGGGGGGGATCATCCCCCCCGGCCGCCGGAGGCATCTTCCTTATCTCCCTGCCTTCCCTTCTCCCCCGCCTACACCTTGGCCGGGTCGATAATCTCGCCGGCGATGGCGGCGGCGGCGGCAGCGGCCGGGCCGGACAGGTAGACTTCGCTTTCGAGGCTGCCCATGCGGCCTTTGAAGTTGCGGTTGGTGGTGGCGATGGCGCGTTCGCCGCCGGCCAGGATGCCCATGTGGCCGCCGAGGCAGGGGCCGCAGGTGGCGGGTCCGACGATGCAGCCGGCGTCCATGAAGGTTTCGATCAGGCCCTCGGCCAGGGCCTGCCGCCAGATGGCCGGGGTGGCCGGCAGGACGATGCAGCGCACGGTCCTGGCGACCTTCTTGCCTTTGAGGATGGCGGCGGCCTGTCGCAGGTCTTCGATGCGGCCGTTGGTGCAGGAGCCGATGACGGACTGGTCGATGGGCAGACCAGCCACGGCCGAGACAGGCTTGACGTTGTCGGGCAGATGCGGGCAGGCGATCTGCGGCTCCATGCCGGCGGCGTTGATGGTGACGGTGCGTTCGTAGACGGCGTCGGCATCGGCGGCCAGCAGGACGTCGCCTTTGCGGCCGTGGGCAGTGGTATAGTCAAGGGTTTTGGCGTCGACCGGGAACAGGCCGACCTTGCCGCCGGCCTCGATGGCCATGTTGGACATGGTCATGCGGCCTTCGACGGACAGCGCGGCAGCCAGGGGGCCGGTGAATTCCAGGGCCTTGTACAGGGCTCCGGAGACGCCGATGGTCCCGATCAGGGCCAGCATCAGGTCCTTGCCGCCGACGTAGGGGCCAAGTTCGCCGGTCAGGACGACCTGGATGGTCGGGGGAACCTTGAACCACGTCTCGCCAAGGGCCATGCCGGCGGCGACGTCGGTGGAACCCATGCCGGTGGCGAAAGCGCCCAGGCCGCCGTAGGTGCAGGTATGGGAATCCGCGCCAATGACCACGTCGCCGGGGCCGACGAGGCCGAGTTCGGGCAAAAGGGCGTGTTCGACGCCGACGTTGCCGCCCTCGTAGTAATGGGTGATGCCCATTTCCTTAGCGAATTCGCGGCAGACCTTGACCTGTTCGGCCGAGGCGATGTCCTTGTTGGGCGTGAAGTGGTCGGCCACGATGGCCACCTTGTCCTTATCAAAGACGGCGGCAGCGCCCATCTTCTTGAAGGACTTGATGGCCAACGGCGCGGTGATGTCGTTGGCCAGAACGAGGGAAAGCCGGCAACGGACGATCTGCCCGGGCCCGGTGACCTGTTCGTCGCTGTGCTTCTGCAGAATTTTCTCGGCTAAAGTTGCGCCCATACCCGATATTCCTCCTTTTGGGCCAAACGATTGAGGGCATTGACGAAGGCCAGGGTGCTGGCCACGATGACGTCGTCGTGGACGCCGCGCCCGACCGACGTGGCGTTGCCTTCGCGCACGCGCACGGTCACCTCGCCCTGGGCGTCGGTGCCGCCGGTGATGGCGTTTATATGGAACTCTTCCAGGTCGGGCTTGCGCCCTACCGCCTGGCAGACGGCGTTGAAGACCGCGTCCACCGGCCCGGAACCGGCGGCGTATTGCCGGACCGGCTGGCCGTCGATGAGGAGCTGCACCACGGCCGAGGGGGCCAGTTCCACGTTGCCGCAGTGGACGGACATGCGGTCGAGTTCGACCTGTCGCGGCGAGAAGCGGTCTTTCTGGCGCACGACCTTTTCGAGGATCAGCGCCTCGACGTCCTCGTCGAGAATGCGCTGCTTGCGGTCGGCCAGCTCCTTGACCGCGTCGAAGACGATCTTGAGCTCGTCGTCGGTCAATTTGTAGTTGAGCTCCTTGACCTTGGCGTCCAGGGCATGGCGGCCGGAGTGCTTGCCGAGCACCACCACCGCGCCTTTGCGGCCGATGGCCTCGGCGGTCATGATCTCGTAGGTGCGGCGATCCTTGAGGATGCCGTGCTGGTGGATGCCGGACTCGTGGGCAAAGGCGTTGCGGCCGATGATCGGCGCGTACGGCGGGATCGGCTGGCCGATGATGCCCGAGAGGCGGCGGCACGAGGGGAAGATCTCCTCGGTCACGATGCCGGTGTCCAGGTTGTAGTAGTCGGGCCGGGTGTTGAGGCCCATGACGACCTGTTCGAGGGAGGCGTTGCCGGCCCGCTCGCCGATGCCGGACAAGGTCACTTCGGCCTGCCGGGCTCCGGCGTGGAGGGCGGCCAGGGTGTTGGCCACGGCAAGGCCCAGGTCGTTGTGGCAGTGGACGGCAAAGGTCACCTTGTCCGCGCCCCGGACCGTGGCCAGCAGGTGGCGGATGAGGTCCGCGAACTCGGCCGGCTGGGCATAGCCCACGGTGTCGGGGATGTTGATGACCGTGGCCCCGGCGGCGATGACGCGGTCGCAGACCTCGACCAGGAAGGCCGGGTCCGAGCGTGCGGCGTCCTCGGCCGAGAACTGGACTTCCACGCCCTTGGCCGCGGCATACCTGACGGCAGCCTCGGCCATTTCCAGCACCTGGGCCGGGGTTTTGCCGAGCTTGTGCTCCATGTGCAGGGCCGAGGTGGCCAGAAACGTGTGGATGCGCCTTCGCTGCGCGCCCTTGATGGCGTCGAAGCCCCGGTCGATGTCGGCCGGCAGCGCCCGGCACAGGGCGGCCACGATGGGCTTTTTGACGGTTTCGGCGATGGCGGCCACGGCCTGGAAGTCGCCTTCGCTGGCGGCCGGGAATCCGGCCTCGATGATGTCCACGCCAAGCGTTTCGAGCTGGCGGGCCATGCGGATTTTTTCCTCACGGGTCATGGTGGCCCCGGGCGACTGTTCGCCGTCCCGAAGCGTGGTGTCGAAAATGGATACCCTGTTGGTGTCGGGCATGAGACGATCCCCTTTTCCCCCGCCCGAGGCGCGGGAATACCGGCCGCCTGCGGCGGCCGCAACAAAGCGGTTGGTTAGCCGAGGGCCTAAGCGATGACAAGCGATGTCAGAAAGGGAGTAATCGTATTATGAGAGTTCCTGGTGGGACTCTCGTAGCTTGGAGGCGCGGCGCGGCATGACGAAGAAGGTGTAGACGGGCCCGGAGACAAGGTAGGCCGTGAAGAGGAGAAAACCGATGAACCAGGGCTCGGAAGCCACGACCACGAACAGGAGCAGGGCCGTGACCATGGCGCTGAAGGGATGCGCCTTGACGAGGCCGAACTCCTTGAAGGAGGCGTAGCGCACCCGGCTGACCATGAGGAAGGACAGGGCGTAGACCAGGACGAGGCAGACCTTGGGGATGGCCATGGCGGCGAGGTCGTCGGGCAGATAGCGCTCGAACATGTAAAACAGCGCGATCATGCAGCCGGCGGCCGGGATGGGCAATCCGACAAAGAATTTCTTGGAGTTCGAGACCTTGCCGGACATGACGTTGAACCGGGCGAGGCGGAGCGCCCCGCAGGCCACGAGCATGAACGCGGCCAGGATGCCGAGCCGTCCGAACTGGGACAACTGCCACTGGTAGACCATGATGGCCGGCGTGACGCCGAAGGCCACCAGATCGGACAGGGAGTCGAACTGGACGCCGAAATCGCTGCTGGTGCCGGTGAGTCTGGCCACCTTGCCGTCGAGCCCGTCGAACAGGCAGGAGAAGAGGATGGCCAGGGCAGTCAGGTCGAAGCGGCCCTCGATGGCCCAAAGCGCACCAAGAAAGCCGGCGAACAGGCTGGCCATGGTGAACAGGTTCGGCAGGATGTAGACGCTCCTGCGAGCCCGGCTCTGGGTGATTTTTTCTTCCATCAATGGTCTTCTAGTCGGCTTTTCTGGCCAGGACGGTGACGCCTGCCGTGGTCTTCTGCCCCATTGTCACAACCGGATGATAATCCCGCGGCAGGTAGACGTCAAGGCGCGATCCGAACTTGATCATGCCGTAGCGCATGCCGCGGGCCACCGTGTCGCCCACAGCCGCCTTGCACACGATGCGCCGGGCGATAAGCCCCGCGATCTGGACCACGGTCCAGCGGCCGCCGTCGGCGTCGGCAATGCCCAGGGCGTTGCGCTCGTTGTCGGTGGAGGCCTTGTCCAGGGAGGCGTTGAAAAATTTGCCGGGGATGTAGCGGACTTCCGACACCGTGCCGTCGATGGGGGCGCGGTTCACGTGGACGTTGAAGACGTTCATGAAGATGCACACCACCCGGCGCGTCTCGCCGGACAGCGGATCGACGGCCTCGCCCATCTTGCAGACCACGCCGTCGGCCGGGGCCACGGCGATGCCGGGTTCGGCCGGAGCGGCCCGGTCGGGGTCGCGGAAGAAATTGAGCGAAAAGGCGGTGGCCAGGAGAAAGACCACGGCCAGGGCGGGCCAGCGCAGCAAGGCGCACACCAGCGCGGCCAGCACGAAAAAGCCGATGATGGGCAGGCCGTCGCGGGCCAGGCCGCAAATGGGATTATACATCAAGCGCTCCAAGGGGCGGGCACAGGGCGGACAGTTCGGCAAAAAACGAGTCCTTGTCCCGGTAAAGGATGGTCAGAAAGCCAAGCGACGCGGCAAGCTCCACGTTTCCTGGGGCGTCGTCGACAAAAAGCGCGGTTTCGGGCGCAGCGGCCAGGGCGGACAGGGCCAGCCGGAAAAAGGCGGCGTCGCGCTTGGTGACGCCATGGTCCCAACTGTTAAAGACCGCGTCGAAATGGGAAAACACGTCCAGCCGGGCGTCGAGCCGGGCCAGCCATTCGGTCTGGTCGCTTAAAATGGCCGTGACAAGGCCCATCCGCCGGGCGGCGTCGGCCACGGCGAACATGAAGGGGCGCGGCCGGAAATGGGCAAACACCGTCTCGGTCAGGGCCGCGTCGTCGCCGGCAATGCCGGTGGCCTCGCGAAAGGCCTGCCAGAACCCGGCCTCGTCGCAGCCGCCGACGACAAACCCCGTGCTCCAGGCCATTTCATAGGCCACGGGAACGATCTGCGCCGGATCGCGCCCGGCCGCCGCGGCAATGGCGGTCAGCCCGTCGCGAAAGCCCTCCTCGGCCAGCACCCCGCCGAAATCGAAGAGGATCGTGCGCACGCCGCATGCTCCGCCCATATTCCTGCCCTTTTCCATAGTCGTGATACGCCCCGGTTTTTCGCGCCCGGCTTCCCATGCCGGCCCAAAGGCCGTAGAGTCCCGCAGGCCTGGAAGGCTTTAGCCGCTAACCAGACGGCGGGCAAGGGCCAAGACCGCCAGGGGGGAACGCACCATGTCCGAAACCATCCGCGTCGGCGTCAGCGCCTGCCTGCTCGGCCGTCCCGTGCGCTACGACGGCGGCCACAAGCTGGACCGCTACGTCGCCGACACCCTGGGCCGCTGTTTCGAGTTCGTGCCCGTGTGCCCGGAGGTCGAATGCGGCCTGGGCGTGCCCCGGGAACCCATGCGCCTTGTGGGCGATCCGGACGCGCCGCGCCTTGCGGCCATCAAGACCGGCATCGACCTGACCGGCCGGATGCTGGCCTGGGCGGCCCGGCGCGTTGAGGAGCTGGCCGGGGAGAACCTGTGCGGCTTCATCTTCAAATCCAAGTCGCCCTCAAGCGGCTTCACCCGGGTCAAGGTCTATAACGACAAGGGCTCGCCGGTCGAACGCGGCGTAGGACTTTTCGCCAGGGCCTTCATGGACCGGTTTCCCCTCGTGCCGGTCGAGGACGAGGGGCGGCTCCACGACGAAAAGCTGCGGGAGAACTTCATCGAGCGCATCTTCACCCTGGACCGCTGGCGGCGGACCCTGGCCGGGGACGGCGCGACGGGCCTGCCGGCCCGGCTGGTCGCCTTTGCCGCCAGCCACAAGCTGCTGCTGATGGCCCACAGCCCGGACATGGCCCGGCAGATCGGCCGGTTGGCGGCCGAGGCCGGAACCCGGCCGGCCGAGACCCTGCGCCAGGACTACGAAGCCCTGCTCATGCGGGCCCTGGCCCTGCCGGCCACCCCGGCCAAGCATGCCAATGTGCTGCACCATGCCATGGGCTATTTCAAAAAGATGCTGACCGCCGGCGAGAAGGCCGAACTGCTCGAAGTCATCGACAACCACCGCCTGGGCCACGTGCCGCTCATTGCGCCGGTGACGCTTGTCGCCCACTATGCCCGCAAATACGACGTGGCCTATCTTCAGGAGCAGGTCTACCTGCGCCCGCATCCCGTGGAACTCAGGCTGCGCAACCATGTCTGATCCGGATGCCGCAAGGCCGCGCCCCGCGTCTTGCGGCGCGCTGCCTCCTCCCCATAAGCACAGGAAGGACTATGCCGCATCTGCTGCCGCTGCTCTTCGCCCTCGTCCTTTTGTGGCCGACCCCGGCCGTCTCCCGGAACGCGGCCCCCGCCGCCGCCCTGCCCAGCCAACGGGCCACGGCCCAGGTGGCGTCGCCTCTGACCGCCGCCGGCCGGGTGCACGGATTGGCGGTGGGATTCGTCAGCCCGGCCGGCCGGGTGGTCTACGGCTTCGGCCGCCTGGGCGAGGGCCGGCGCGCCAGGGTCCCGGACGGCAGGACCGTCTTTGAAATCGGCTCCGTCACCAAGACCTTCACCGGGCTGCTGCTGGCCCAGGCCATCATGGAAGGCCGGGTGCGCGACACCGACCCCATCCGGCTGCATCTGCCGCCCGGCGTCCTGGCCGGGGATTCGCCGCTTGCCTGGGTCAGCTGGCTCGATCTGGCCAGCCACGCCTCGGGACTGCCGGAAGCGCCGTCCAACCTGCCCTCGAAAGACCCGCTAAACCCGTTGGCCGGGTATTCCACGCGCCTGCTCCTCGACTATCTGGCCTCAGCCACGCTGCTGGCCCCCATCGGCCGGGACTTCCACTACAGCAACACCGGGGCGGGGCTTTGCGGCTACCTGCTGGCCCGCCTGGAGGACACGGACTACGAATCGCTGGTGCGGCGCAAGGTCTGCGGCCCGCTGGGCATGTCCGACACGCGCGTCAGCCTCACCGACGACATGGCCGCCCGCATGGCCCATGGCCATGCCGCCGACGGCTCGGTCGTCCCCAACTGGGAGGCGACGGGCCTTGAAGGGGCCGGGGCGCTGCGCTCCACGGCCGACGACCTGCTCGCCTACGCCGCCGCCAACCTGGGCCTGACGCCCACGTCGCTGTTTCCGGCCATGAAGCTGGCCCAGTTGCCGCGAAAGCACGCGTCGTCGATTCCGACGCTCTATATCGGGCTGTTCTGGAACACCATGAACTTCGGCGGCAAGGCCTACGTGCTCCACGCCGGGCGTTCGGGCGGCTATTTCGCCCTGGTGCTGCTCTCGCCCGAGGACAATGCCGGCGTGGTGCTGCTGTGCGACACCGAAGGGGACTTCGCCGCCGAGGGCTGGAAACTGCTGGAGCTGGTCACCGGAAAAAATCTTCCGTGAGCGTTGCCGGCGCCGGCCGGCTTCCACGGCGGACAGGCCGGATTTCCCCGGCAACGCAAGGCCATGCGCCGTCGCGCCACGGCCGGCGGACGTGGCGCGGCCGGCGAAACCCGGCTTGACTGCGGCCCGATGTCGGGTATTCTTTTAAAGTCCCGAAAACCCATAACGAGAGGGAGGTTTGGACTATGTTCAAAAGTCTTTTGCCCCGTCTCCGGGAGAAGTCGCTTGACGTCAAGCGGCCCATGAGCATTGCCGACCTGATGGAGGATTTCTGGCGGGAACCCTTTGCCGGCCTGTCGCCGCTGTTTAAAGACATCGGCTACCCGGTCGCGGACGTCAGCGAAAGCGAGGGCGTGGTGACGGTGCGGGCCGAATTGCCCGGCATCGAGGCCAAGGACGTGGAAATCACCATCGAAAACGACGCCCTGATTCTCCGGGGCGAAAAGAAGTTCGAAGAAGAAAGCAAGAAGGACGACTACCACCGCATTGAGCGTTCGTACGGTTCGTTCTCGCGCGTCATCCCCCTGCCCGGCAAGGTCAGGGAAGCCGAGGCCAAGGCCCGCTTCGACAAGGGCGTGCTGACCATCACCCTGCCCAGGGACACGGCCGAAGCCGCCAAAAAAATCACCATCGAAGGCTGATCGCCTCCCCGGCCGGGAAACGCCGGAGCCGCAAGGCTCCGGCGTGCCTCGTCCGGCGGCGGGCCGGCCGGCGGACGCTGCCCCTCTCCTTCCCGCCGGCGGCAGTTGTCGCGCCGGACTCCCGGCCCTGGCCAGACGCCGCCGCCTCGATCCGGGAGGAAGCCCGGACGTCTGGTTATTTTGCCGGGCCCCCGCCCGGCGGCCCGGATGCGGGCCGGGTCGCGGGCCGCCCAAGCGGTCCCTTTTGCCGGTCCGGAAACGGCCCCCGGCCCGGTCGGGCCCAAGCGGGCCGTTTGGGCCGGCCTGGGCGGCCCGGGAAACGTCAAAATAAATTCTGATATTACAACCAGTTCTTGCGCAAATTTGAAATTTTGGAATTTTTCTGTTGACGGGGAGGGTTGTTTTTGACAAATACCCGTCTCGGCAACGGCGGCCGCCCCGCCGCTCCGAACCGGACGAAAAAGTTGAAAAAAGTTGTTGACAACCGGGACGGGCGAAGCTAAGAATACGGCTCCTTGAAATTGAGGCGGCATAGCCAAGTGGTAAGGCAGAGGTCTGCAAAACCTCCATTCTCCGGTTCAAATCCGGATGCCGCCTCCACAGCCGAACATGAGCGGGAATAACTCAGTGGTAGAGTGCAACCTTGCCAAGGTTGAAGTCGCGGGTTCAAATCCCGTTTCCCGCTCCACTCCGTAAACACAGGGCCGGCCCGCAAAGCCGGCCCTTTTTCTTTGCCCGGCGCAGGACCTGCGTTTTGCGGCGGCGCAAATCACCAGGGAGTGTTTGTGCGTTCGACCATCCCCCTCACCGCCCCCCTCGACGAACTCCTGGACGCGGCCAAAAGCCGCTACGACGTCCGCTTCGAACCCGTTTCCATCGCCGGCGACACGCTGGAAGTGCTCCAGATCGCCGACCTCGAAGCGCTGATCGACCGTCAGGTCCAGGCCGCCGGCAACGGCCCCGTGGCGCTGCCCTACTGGGCCAAAATCTGGCCCGCCGCCATGCTGCTGGGACATTTCCTGCCCCATCTCGGCCCCGGCGACGGCCGAAGCCTGCTGGACCTCGGCGCCGGCATCGGCGTCTGCGGCCTTTTCGCGGCCAGACGCGGCTTCAAGGTCCTTGTGACCGACATCCATCCCGACGCGCTGCTTTTTTCCAAAATCAACATCCTGCACAACGGGCTCGGCGACATGGCCGACGTGGCCCGGGCGGACTTTGCCGCCGACCGCCTCGAACGCCGCTTCGACGTCGTGCTCGGCGCGGAAATCCTCTACATGGAAGACGCCTACCGGGGGCTGATCAAGTTCCTGCTGGCCCATGTGGGCCTGTCCGGCAACGCCGAAGTCGTCCTGGCCAAGGACTTCACCCGCAAGGCCAGCCGTTTCCTGGGCATGGCCGACAAGGAATTTTCCATCGCCGAACGGGTGGTCGGCTACAAGGAAACCGGCGCTTCCGGCGAACCGGAACGCCGGTTGTGCCAGATATACCGCCTGCGCCCGCGCAAGCACGCCTGACGCCGCAACGCCGCGTCCGGCCGTCCCTCAACCCGCTTTTCCAGCCAAAGAGACGTCGTATGCATCCACGCCGCACCGTTGCCAAGGGACTGGCCTCCCGGCCCAAAGGCTACACCGCCGACCAGGACAAGACCTGCCCCCCCGCCGAGACCGTGGCCCGGGCCAAAACCGCCTTCGCCCGCCTGGGCGCCGGGGTGCTGGCCGAGACCAGACGCATCGACACCGGCCGGCTCGGCATCCCGGTCTTCCTGAGCATCTGCGGCGAGCAGGCCCGGGCCGTCATGCCCACCCGCAAGCAGATGGGCAAAGGCGCGTCCCCCCAGCAGGCCGAGGCCTCGGCCCTGATGGAACTGGCCGAGCGCTACAGCTTCTTCTCTTTCTGGCGCGATGCCGAGCGCTTCGTCACGGCCACCTGGTCCGAGGCCGAGGCCCGCTTCGGCGACGCCATGGTCCCGCTTTCCCTGATCCTGGCCTCGGTCGGCGAAGACCTGGGCGAGGAAGACGCCCGGCGCATCCTCGATCTCGTGCCCTGGCGGTTCATCCCGGCCCGGGACGTGGCCCGGGGCGTCGATGTGGCCGTGCCCCTGGACTGGTTCAAGATCCTCAACGAGTTCAACGGTTCGTCCGCCGGCAACTGTTTCGAGGAATCCGTGCTCCAGGGGGCCTGCGAACTGGTCGAACGCCATGTCTGCGCCGTCATCGACCGCGCCCGGCCAAAGCTCCCCACCATCGACCCGGTCGGCATCGGCGATCCGGTGCTGCTCGACCTGCTCCACGCCTTCACCCGCGAGGGCATCCAGGTCTGGCTCAAGGATTTCAGCCTGGGCATGCCCGTGCCGACCGTCGGGGCCATTGCCTACGATCCGGCCACCTTTCCCCACGCCTCGGAAATCGTCTTCACCGCAGGCACAGCCTCCTCGCCGGTCAAGGCCGCCATCCGGGCCCTGACCGAAGTGGCCCAGCTGGGCGGCGATTTCGAGACGTCGAGCAACTACGAGGCCTCCGGACTGCCCAAATTCCACTCCCTCGCCGAGGCCGCCTGGGTCATGGACGGCCCGGTGACCGCCCTGGGCACCCTGCCGGACATCGAACAGGCCGACATCGCCGGGGAGCTTTCCGCCCTGGCCGAGGCGCTTGCCGCCAAGGGATTTCCGCTTTTTACCGTGGACACCACCCATCCCGAACTGGGGTTGGCGGCCAACTACAATTTCGTCCCGGGCTTCGATTTCCGCGAACGAACCCCGGCCGCCTGCCTCGGGCTGTTCACCGGCCGCCTGCTGGCCGAGGAGGCGGACCCCGAGACCGCCGACAAAGGGCTGGCCGCCCTGGCCGAGATCTATCCCAACGCGCCCTTTGTGCCGTTTTTCGAGGGCCTGCTGTCGCTTCGCCTGGGCGATCCCGAGGCCGCCCTGCCCCAGTTCGCCTGCGCCGAGGCCCTGCAGCCCCTTGACGAGGACAAGGCCCTGGCCGCCTTTTACCAGGCCCACGCCCTGTCCCGGCTCGGCCGGTTCGAGGAGATCGTGGCCATCCTCGACCGGGCCGTGGCCCTGTGCCCGGAGGTCAAGGAATACTTCAACCTGCGCGGCGTGGCCCGGTTCAAGGCCGGGGACTACGCGGCGGCCGCCGCCGATTTCGAGGCCGCCCTGGAGCTCGACGCCGGCTCGGCCATGGATCTGGCCAACCTGGGACTGTGCCAGTTGCGTCTTGGCCGCAAGGAACTGGCCGTGCACTATCTCGAAAACGCCCTGAAGCTCGACCCGGACATCGGTTTCGCCCGCGAACAACTTGAGGCCATCCTGGGCGGCGAGTAATGTGGAAAGCCGTTACAACAACGCGACATAACAGGCATTTCCGTCACAGAGTCGTCGCTTGTGCAGCGAAAACCATTGACAAGAACCATTTTTCGAGATTACTTCCAACGAGGTAACGCGGGAGCCGGTATGCGCCATCGCGACGGTCTCCCTGATAATCACGACCCATCGGGCATCAAGGGTGCTCTGATTCATGGGTGAGGCCCCCCGCATGCGGGGAGGTGCTGGAAAAACGCCCGGCGTGTTGCTTATCTCGCTCCGGGCGCTGTTTTCATCAACCTGTAAGGAGGATGCGCATGGCTACTGTTGAGTACAAAGGCAAATCGTTCGAGGTCGACGAAGACGGCTTCCTGCAGAAGTTCGAGGACTGGACTCTCGAATGGGTTGATTACGTGAAAGATTCCGAAGGCATCAAGGAATTGACCCCCGAGCACAACAAGGTCATCGAGTTCTTGCAGGATTACTACAAGAAGAACGGCATCGCCCCGATGGTGCGCATCCTGTCCAAAGTGACCGGATTCAAGCTGAAGCACATCTACGAGCTGTTCCCCTCCGGACCGGGCAAAGGAGCCTGCAAAATGGCCGGCCTGCCCAAGCCCACCGGCTGCGTCTAGGCCATACGCTTCCCTCGGGAGGCACAAGGCGGAGGGGCGACCCTCCGCCTTTTTTTGCGCCGTCGCGCAGCGGCGCACAATAAGAAGAAGAGATTGGGAGGGGGTCACCCCCTCCCAAACCCTCCCGACCGGAAAGGCAGGCATACAACAAAAGGCGCATCAGCCCGTCCCGGTCGCCCGACACGTCCCGACACGCCCTTCCCGTCAAGGGGTCCGGGGGGATTACCCCCGGCCGCCGGAGGCCTCTTTTCTCACCTGACGGCAGAAAGGCGCATCAGCCCGTCCCGGTCGCCCGACACGTCCTGCCGCGCCCTTCCCGTCAAGGGGTCCGGGGGGATTATCCCCCCGGCCGCCGGAGGCCTCTTTTCTCATCTGACGGCAAAAAGGCGCATCAGCCCGTCCCGGTCGCCCGACACGTCCTGCCACGCCCTTCCCGTCAGGGGGCCCGGGGGGATTATCCCCCCGGCCGCCGGAGGCCTCTTTTTTCTCTCTGCTTCTCCGCTGTCTTCCGTCTCCCTCTATCGTTGGTCCAGGGGCACGTACGCCCGCCTCGGCGGTCCGACGTAGATCTGCCGGGGCCGGTGGATGCGGGTGGTGGGGTCGAGGTTTTCCTCGCGCCAGTGGGCGATCCAGCCCGGCATGCGGCCTATGGCGAACATGACCGGGAACATGTTGACCGGAATGCCCAGCGCCCGCAGGATGATGCCCGAATAGAAATCCACGTTGGGGTAGAGCTTGCGGCTCTGGAAATAGTCGTCGGCCAGGGCGGCGGCCTCCAGTTCCAGGGCCATGTCCATGAGCGGGTCGGTTGCGCCGGACTGGAGCACCAGTTCGTGGGCGACTTTTTTGAGCACCCGGGCCCGGGGATCGAAATTCTTGTAGACCCGGTGGCCGAAGCCCATCAACCGCGTTTCCTTGCGCTTGACCATGTCCAGGAAGGTCTTGACCTTGTAGCGCCCGGCCAGCATCTGGCCGAGCATCTGGATGACGGCGGCGTTGGCCCCGCCGTGCAGCCGCCCCCACAGGGCGCAGATGCCCGAGGACACGCTGGCGAACAGGTTGGCCTTGGTGGAGCCGACCATGCGCACGGTGGAGCAGGAGCAGTTCTGCTCGTGGTCGGCGTGGACCACGAGAAACAGCGACAACGCGGCCACGGCCTGGGGCGTAGGCTCGTAGTCGCGGTTGGGCACGGAAAACATCATGTGCAGGAAGTTGCGGCAATAGCTCAGGTTGGGGTCCGGATACATGAACGGCAGCCCGAGCGACTTGCGGTAGCTGAAGGCGGCGATGGTGCGCACTTTGCTGATGAGCTTGGCCACCGCCATGGTGAACTCGTCCACGTTGCGGATTTCGAGCAGCTCGGGGTGGTAGTTGCCAAGGGAGTTGATGACGGCCGACAGGATGGCCATGGGCTGGCCGCCGGGCGGGAAACCGTCGAAATGGTGGAGCAGGCCCTCGTGCAACAGCTCGTGCTCGGAGAGCAGGGTGCGAAAGGCCGTACGTTCGTCGGCCGTGGGCAGCTTGCCGAAAATGAGCAGCATGGCCACTTCGATAAACGAGCTGCGCTCGGCCAGCTGTTCGATGGGAATGCCGCGATGGCGCAAAATGCCCTTCTCGCCGTCGACAAAGGTGACGGCCGACTGGCAGGAGCCGGTGTTGGCATAGCCGGGATCAAAGGCCAAAAGGCCCAGATCCTTTTCCAGGGACGTGATGTCGATGCCCACCTCGCCTTCCGACCCGACAGTGACGGGCAGCTCGATGGTCTTTTCGCCATAGGTAAGACTGGCGGTCTTGCGCTGGGGCATGGAACTCCTCGTTGCGACAAGGTGCGGCACAGCGGCCGGAAGCGGCGCGGGGCCTGTGCCGGCAACGCGCTCGCGAGCAGGTATAGAAAAAAAAACCGGGGTTGTCTTCCCCCGCCCTGCGCCCGGGGCCGGGCGCGGCGGGGCGGCAAGACGGAACGCGCCGGAGCCTATGGCTTGCGCGCCGAAACCAGGGAATAATAGCCATAGGCGGCGGTCACGCCGACGTCGACAAAGCCCGCGTCCGTCAAAAGGCCGGCCAGTTCCCGGGCCGAGTACTGCCGCCCCCCCGTGGCCAGCAGCATCATGACCGAAAAGGCGGCGGCGGGCAAAGGCCCGGCCCTCCCGTCGTCCAGCAGCATCTCATGCACGAGGATCCGACCGCCCGGCGGCAGGGCCTCGAAGGCCTCGATCGCCAGTTGTCCGTTGGTCGCCGCGTCCCAATCATGGAAAACGTTCGAGAGCAGGATGGCGTCGTATCCACGCGGCCAGGGATCCTGAAACATGTCCGCGGCCACGGTGTCCACCCGGCCGGCAAGGCCCGCCCCGTCCACGTACCCGGCCACCACCCCGCACATCGCCGGCAGTTCCAGGACGGTGCAGCGCAGGCCGGAATACCGGCGGGCCAGGGCGATGGCAAAGCATCCCGAGCCGCCGCCGACATCCAGCAGACTGCGGATATCCCGCAACTCCCCGAGCGCCGCCAATCCCAAGGCCGCAGGCAACGACTGGCTCTGCATGAGACGGGCCACGCCCGCCGCGGCTTCCGCCGCGATCTGCCCGTCGGTCCATTGCCGGGACATCTGGTAATGCCGGCGCACGGATTTGTCGCGCAGGGCCTCGCGCAGCAGGGCCACGGTCGGCAGGCTGCGCATGACGCCGAGGGCCTCCCCCCAGTAAAACGGCTCGCCATGCCGCAGGTACAGCCGCCCGGCGGCCGTTGGGCCAAAGCGCCCCAGCCGCCGGGCCAGCAGGCCCAGACCGGCCAGCAGCGCCAAGACGCCGATCAGGGCGTGCTCATTGAGATCCAGGCGTTCGGCGAGTTCTTCCGCCGTGGCCGGTTCGCGGCCCAGGGAATCGAAGATCCCGAGTTCATCGGCCGCCAGCACGGCCGGCAACCAGACGCTGGACAACCACACGTCCCAGACGGGACGGTCGTCCGGGACCGGCATGTCAGGAGTCGAAAAAACCATGTTGCCCTCCAGGGCTTGCGCAATGCGGGTTTACGGACCAGTGCGCCAACACCTGATGGCGCGCTGGTCCGACTAATACCCCGCCTCCATGGGGCGCGCATCTGTCGGAACTGTCAGGTCCGGCGTCTGGCCGCGCCGCCTGCGGCGCGATTGCCCCGTCCGGCTCAGTCTATGCCGATCAGGCCGCGGCGCAGGGCCACGGCCACGGCCTGGACCCGGTTGACGGCCCCGAGCTTGCGCATGATGTTGGCGGCATGGAAATTGACCGTCCGTTCCCGGATGCCCAGGATCATCGAAATATCCCAGGAGGTTTTTCCCTCCTTGAGCCACTGGAGGACTTCCGTCTCCCGGCTTGAGAGGGCCGGTCCCGGCGTGGGAGGGGCCGTGGGCTCGCCCAGGGCGAGCTGCAGGGCCAGGTGCAGATGCGGGAGAAGATGGCGCAGCACGACGCGGGCCCGCCTGTCGGGCCTGCCGGTTGTGCCGGCGAAACACAGCAAACTGCTGGCGCGGCCAGCATACAGCGGTTCCAGGCCGGCGACATGGCCGTGGCGCATGCCGAAATCCCGGCAAAGCGGCAGGGCGTTTGGTTTCGCGAGCCGCTTCGTCGCATCCGACCAGGACAGCGGGGAGCGGGTTTCAAAACTGGCGCGGACCAGGGCGTCCCTGGCAAAGGCGCTTGCGGCGGCATACTCCCGTATCCAGCCCTCGGGAAAGCTCACATTGATGCCGTCGACAGCCAGAGCCACGCCGCCCTCCAGACGCCCTGTCACGGCCAGGGCAAAGTCAAACGGCAGCACTGCCTGGATCTTTGGGAAAAGATTCTGAAAGGCCGGCCGCGACCGGCAGCCGGCGCAGTCGTGAAGGATCTCAAGAAGCCTGACGGCATCCGCCGCGCCCAGGTTGTGAACGTCTCGTCGCGACGCGCCGGCGTTTCCGTGGTGCATGCCTCTCCCGGTCATCGGACGCAGGCCATGGTCCGCTCAGACCCCGAACCGCCAGGGAGGTCCCCGACGCGGGCCCGTCTCAGGCCCAGGCCATCTGCCGCCAATCCATGGTGGCCGGGCTATGGCCGTGCTGGCGGGCCAGCAGCTCCAGCGGGGCCAGGGCCAGGGCCGCCACCTCGGGCGCGTAGCCGGCCAGGGACTCCCCTTCGATCCGGGCCAGATAGTGGTTGCAGCGCCGGCAGGCCACCACCTGTTCGGCATCGAACCCCGGCACGGCGTACACCTGCCCGGACGGTCCCGGCGCTTCGCAAAACGGGCATTCCCGGCGCTCGAAACGCCAGGTCGCGGCGCAAAACGAGCAGGTCATCTCCCCGCCCGGCCCGTCGCGGCGCATGATCCCCGGCCAGGAGCCGCAGACCGGGCAATAGCCCCGGTTCCAGGGCACGCCGGCCACAAGCCCGGCCAGCCGCCGGCCACGGGCCATGGCCAGGGGGGTCAGCAGCTGCACGCACCAGAACCCGAACACCTGGGGGGCAACTCCCAGGGAATGGGCCAGACGCATAAAGGCCTGACGCCGGTCGGCCAGCATGTGCGCCGCCGCTTCCAGCAAAAACGCCTCTTCGACGGCGGCCGTCCGGCCGATGACCAGCAGATCCGTGCGGGCGTCCCGAAAGCCCTGGGTCAGGACCGGCTGCAGCTCGGCAAAAACGCGCCGCAAGGCCCGGGGGTCCAGGGGAAATTCATCGCGGGCCTCCAGGCAGGCCCCCTGCCCCAGGCGCACGGGGTCGGGACGCGGGACAGGCGCCGCGCCGTCCTCCCGGCAAAGCGCCGCGACAAGGGACGCCCGGGCCAGCAGCAGGCCCAGAAAAGGATCGACAAAGGCCCGGACATGGGGCCGTTCCCGGCGCAGCCGGGCCACGTCGTCGGCGAGGGACGCGCGAACTGGACCGTGTTCTTCCATGACCGTTCCTGCCGGCCGGCCCCAAGGCGCAACCGGACGCCCGGGCGGCGGCCGCCGGGCACGATGCCCTTGGCGATGCCAACAATCGGCAGGGGCGTCAATGCCCGGCCGGGGACCGGGCAGCGGCCGGGCAGTGCCACGGGAGGCGACGCCGGCCGCAAGAAAATGCATTGTATTTAAAATAGCTTAAGGTGTCTTCCCGTCATCTCGAGGGGCTATCCGCGCATTTTTCTTGCCGAAAGCGTGACAGTTTGTGCCAAGTCTTGCGTAATTGGGATTGTTTTGACCCGGCCGGTCCTCTTTTCTTAGATAATAGTGTGTGTCTGATCTGACATAGCTATGTTTTTTTGGGCGACCTGCGTCCAAGGCTTGGGGAACCCGCAGAAGGAGGCCATATGGGCATTTCGCGACGAGGATTCATGAAACTGACGGGGGCCGGACTGGCCTGCCTGGGGCTTAAGGACCTGGGCTTCGATCCCCGCCCGGCAGCGGCGTACGCCACGACGCTGCGCATCGAAGGGGCCAAGGAATACCAGTCCACGTGTCCGTTTTGTTCGTGCGGCTGCAGCATCCTGATGTTCGTCAAGGACGGCAAATTCATCAGTTCCGAAGGCGATCCGGACTATCCGGTCAGCGAGGGAGCGCTTTGCCCCAAAGGCGCGGCCTTCCACTCCATGCACGTCAGCCACCACCGCATTTTAAAGCCCAAGTACCGGGCTCCGGGCAGCGACAAGTGGGAGGAAAAGGACTGGGATTTCGTCCTTGACCGCATCGCCCGCCGCGTCAAGGAGACCCGCGACCGCGATTTCACCGAGAAAAACGACAAGGGGCAGACGGTCAACCGCGTCGAGTCCATCTTCCACCTGGGCACCTCCCAGATGGACAACGAAGAGTGCGCCGTCACGCACCAAATGCTTCGCAGCCTGGGGGTCGTCCATCTCGACCACCAGGCACGTATCTGACACTCGCCCACTGTACCGGCTCTGGCAGAGTCGTTCGGACGCGGCGCGATGACCCAGCACTGGATTGACATCAAAAACGCGGATGTTGTGCTCCTCATGGGCAGCAACGCCGCAGAACACCACCCCATCTCGTTTAAGTGGGTGCTTGCGGCCAAGGACGCCGGAGCCACGGTCGTTCACGTGGACCCGAAGTTCTCCCGCACCTCGGCCCGAAGCGATTTCCACGTGCCCCTGCGTTCCGGCACGGACATCGCCTTCCTGGGCGGCATGATGAAGTACATCATCGAGAAGGAACTCTATTTCAAAGAGTACGTTCTCGAATACACCAACGCCTCCTTCATCGTCTCGGAAGGCTTCTCCTTCAAGGACGGCCTGTTCTCCGGCTTCGATCCGGCCACCAAGACCTACGACAGAAAAACCTGGACCTTTGACAAGGACGAAAACGGCCTCGTCAAACGCGACAGGACGCTGTCCAACCCCCGGTGCGTCTTCCAGCTCCTCAAGGCGCATTACGACCGCTACGACATCGGCAAGGTGTCGGCCATCACCGGCGTGTCCAGGGAGAACCTGCTGAAGGTCTGGGGCGCCGTGGCCGCCACGGGCAAGCCGGGCAAGGCCGCCACCATGATGTACGCCCTGGGCTGGACCCAGCACTCGGTCGGCGTGCAGAACATCCGTTGCGCCGGCATCATCCAGCTGCTTCTCGGCAACATCGGCGTGGCCGGCGGCGGCATCAACGCGCTCCGCGGCGAGCCCAACGTCCAGGGGTCGACGGACCACGCCCTGCTCTACGATTCCATGCCGGGCTACCATCCGACGCCGACCCCGGCCTGGGCGACCCTGGCCGACTACCTCAAGGCCAACACGCCGGCGTCCAAGGACCCCAAAAGCGTCAACTGGTGGCAGAACCGGCCCAAATACGTCACCAGCCTGCTCAAGTCCTGGTTCGGCGACGCCGCCACGGCCGAAAACGAATACGGCTACGGCTGGCTGCCGAAAATCGAGACCAACGTCGAGTATGCCAGCCTGTTCATGTTCGACAAGATGTACAAAGGCAAGATCAAGGGCGGCTTCATCTACGGCCACAACCCGGCCATGTCCATGCCCAACTCCCACAAGATCAGGAAGGCGCTGACCAACCTCGATTGGTTCGTCATTGGCGAAGCCCACGAGACGGAGACGGCCGCCTTCTGGCGGCAGCCGGGCTTTGACCCCAAAAACGTCAAGACCGAGGTGTTCATGCTGCCGTCGTGCCAGCGCGGCGAAAAGGACGGCACCACCTCCAACTCCGGCCGCTGGCACATGTGGCACTACAAGGGCTACGAGCCGATGGGCGTGTCCAAGCCCATGGGCTGGATGGTCGTCGAGATCATGAAGCGCGTCAAAGCGCTGTATCAGAAGGAAGGCGGCGCCTTCCCGACCCCCATCCTCAACCTGGACTGGTACAACGAATACGACGCCGACTTCGTGGCCAGAAAGATCAACGGCCAGTTCACCCGCGACGTCGCCATCGGCGACAAGCAGTACAAAAAGGGCGACCAGGTGCCGACCTTCGCCGTGCTGGCCGCCGACGGCTCAACCTCCAGCATGTGCTGGATCTACGCCGGCAGCTACGGCCCGGCCGGCAACCTGACCAAGCGGCGCGACCATGCCCAGACGCCCATGCAGGCCAAGATCGGCCTGTTCTCGAACTATGCCTGGGCCTGGCCCGTCAACCGGCGCATCATCTACAACCGCGCCTCCGTCGACCTCAACGGCAAGCCCTACAACCCGGCCAAGGCCGTCATCGCCTGGGAAGACGGCAAATGGGTCGGCGACGTGCCCGACGGCGCGGCTCCGCCCATGGCCGACCCCAAGGGCGCCTATCCGTTCATCATGCACACCGAGGGCCATGGCCAGCTCTTCGGCCCCGGACGCGTGGACGGTCCCTTCCCCGAACACTACGAGCCGGCGGAAACCCCCGTCACCGCCAATCCGTTCTCCAAGCAGATGAACAACCCCTGTATGAAGGTGGCGGAAAGCGACATCGACGCCCTGGCCAAGCCCGGCGATCCGCGCTTCCCCATTGTGCTCACCACCTACAGCATGACCGAACACTGGTGCGGCGGCGGCGACACCCGCAACACGCCGGCCCTGCTCGAAGCCGAACCCCAGCTCTACGTGGAGATCAGCCAGGAACTGGGCAAGGAGAAAGGCGTCAAAAATGGCGACGTGGTCGTCATCGAGAGCCTGCGGGGCAAGGTCGAGGCCGTGGCCATGGTCACCGTGCGCATGACGCCCCTTACGGTGCAGGGCAAGACCGTCCACATCATCGGCATGCCGTTCTGCTTCGGCTGGACCACGCCCGGCTGCGGCGACGCCACCAACCGTCTGACGGTGTCGGTGGCCGACCCCAACACCCGCATTCCGGAGTACAAGGCCTGCCTGTGCAATCTGCGCAAGGCCGACAAGGTGACGGAGCTGCAACGCTAAACAGCATCCCGGCCGGGAACGTCCTGTTCCCGGCCGGGCCATGAAGGGAGCGCGCCATGCCCAAGGCGTTTTTTATCGATACATCCCGTTGCACGGCCTGCCGCGGCTGCCAGGTGGCCTGCAAGGAATGGCACGAGCACAAGGCCGTGCCCACCCTCCAGCGCGGAACGCACCAGAATCCGCCGGACTTCACGCCGTTTAACTTCAAGATCGTGCGGTTTTCCGAGCACAAGATCGACGGCAGGATCAAATGGCTCTTTTTCCCGGACCAGTGCCGCCATTGCCTTGTCCCGCCCTGCAAGGACGCCGCCGACGCCTACGTGCCCGGGGCCGTCGTCCAGGACGAGGCCACCGGAGCCGTGCTCTACACCGATCTGAGCAAAAAGCTGACCATCGACCAGGCCCGGCAGGTCAAGGACGTGTGCCCCTACAACATCCCCTGCCGGGATACGGACACGGGCATGCTCACCAAATGCGACTGGTGCATCGACCGCCAGCGGGCCGGCATGAAGCCCGCCTGCGTCAAGACCTGCTGCACCGGGGCCATGAACGTCGGCGAACGCGACGAGATGCTGGCCCTGGCCCGCCGGAGTCTGGCCAAGGTCAAAAAGGACCATCCCCAGGCCGAACTCCTGGACGAGGACTACCTGAGCGTCATCTATCTCGTCACCGAACCCCGCAAACTCTACTATGAATACGCCGAACGCCGGACTCCCGCCAATCCCATGACCCGGCAGGCATTCCTGGCCATGTTGGCCCGTCCCGTCACGCGGCTTCGCGGTTAGCCAAGCCGTCCGGACTCCCACCGGCCGCCCCGCCGCCATCTGCCAGTGGCGGGAGGGCGGCCCTTTTCCACCAGGAAGGACCCCATGCGCATTCCCCGCTCCATGCTGTCCCACGCGCCCCAGCCCGACCTGCCCGAGGCGCCGCCGCCCCCCGTCATCGATCCCATTGTGGAGACCTTCGCCGCCCTGGCCCGGCTGCGCCGCGAAACAGCCAACGCCCTGCCCGAAACCACGCCCGGGCTGGCCTACGATCCCGAGTCGTTCGCCACCGGCCGGCCGATCCTGGCCGGCCAGGGGCCGGACGCCCTCGAGGCCGCCTTCCGGCAGGCCGCCGACCTGCTGCTGCCGCACATGGGGGAACTGTTTCCGGCCGTGGCCAGGGATGCCGCCATCCTGGAGCAGGCCCTGGTCCAGGGGCCGCGGCTGGCCAATCCCCTGATCGGCTTTCTGCTGGACGGGGCGGGACAGGAACTGGCCGATCTGGCCGGCGAAATGGGCATGGCCCCCGGGGCGCTGGCCTTTTTCGGCCACGAGATCCTGTCCGCCGTGCTGCGCCGGGAAGCCGGCCCTCTCGGCCGGCTGGCCGACGACGCCCTGTGGAAGAAATCCTATTGCCCGATCTGCGGGGCGGCCCCGGACATGGGCATGCTCCGGGAGAAACAGGAAGCCTCGGAATTTCTCATCTCCAAGGCCGGCCGGCTGTCGCTGCATTGCTCGCTGTGCGGCCACCTGTGGCACTTTCCGCGACTCGTCTGCCCGTCGTGCGGCGAAGGCGACCACGAAAAGCTCGATCTGCTCATGGCGGCCGGCCGCGAGCGCGAGCGCATTCACACCTGCGCCGCCTGCGGCACGTACCTGCTTGTGCTCAACCGGGTGGACAGCGAGGCCGACTTCGATCCCGACGTGGCCCCGGCGAAACTCGTCCACCTCGACGCGGCCGCCCAGGCCAAAGGCTACAAGCCGATCTGCCGGACGCCCTGGAACCAGCTCGACGGGGAATGAACATTCAAAGCGCGCGGGTCGGCAGGGGGGGCGTGGGCTGACGGCCGCACATGAGATTCCAATAGGCCCAGGACCGGGGATCGAAAACGCCGGGAGGCGCTTGTTCCAGCGCCTCCCGGAACTGCTCCGGACCGACCGCGCCGTCCAGCATTTTAAGGTCTTCGATGGTGCCGTAGGTCATGACATGGGCGAGGAAATGCACCGGATCGGCGAGTCCTTCCCCGGGCGACTTGAACCAGACCACGCGCCGGGCCACGGCAAGGAGTTCCGGTGTTGCCGGCAGGGGGTTCATGACGCCGCCCCGATGTCTTCCCCGCCCCGGGACCGGTACGGCACGAGCGTTGGCAGGCGCCCCGGATCGACGGCACGAACGGCGGCAAGAAGCCGCCGGCCCACGGCTGCGGGCAGGTGCGGCACGTCGGCGAAGTAACTGAGCGCCTTGAGGGTAATGAGCGGGTTGAAGCTGCGCCCGTAGACGACGCACCCCGCCGCCAGGGCGGTCGGCAGATCGATGCCGTGCTGCAACAGCGCATCGATGTCGAGATAATCCTTGACCTCGGCCCTTTTCTGAACCACCGCGACCTTCGTGCCGGCGATATCCAGCAAGGACGCCACCACAAGCTGACGCCCCCGCGGCCGTTCGGGCGCAGCGACCTGCCCCAGGCCAAGGCCGCCGAAAAACGACAGAAGGATCGGCCCCCCGCGCTCCACCCGGCAGGTCAGGGTATTGGGGGCGACCTGAACACGCTCCGCCCCCTGAAGATACGGCACGGTCTGGGCCAGTTGGTCGGGATCGAATGGCGTATCCGAAAAAAAATCAAAATCCACCGAGACCCGGTGGCCAAGACGCAAGGCCAGAGCCGTCCCGCCATAAAGCGTGAAGTGGCGGGGAGTGGCGTCCAGCTCCGGCCATAACTGCCGCTGGGCCGGAGGAAGGCTGTCAAGCCTCGGGGAAAAAGCATCCATGGGAGAATTCTACACGGATTGTAAACGGCAAAACAGGATTTTCTGTTCCCTTGCCATCCAACGTCGCCCCGGCCGCCGTCGGGACGGCGGGTGCGGCGCACAGTGCGGACATATGCCTGTTCCCGGCTGGCCGCAACAAGGCGGACCAGCGGAAATTGCCCGCAACCCCCTGGAAGAAAGGCGCTAGCCCGCCGCCCTTCGCGTCAGCATAAACATGCCGTAGGTGGCGAGCAAATTGGGGAAAATCCTGACCACCGCCCCTTTTTCGTGGTGGTGCGGCGCGCTCACGGCCGTCTCCCGGGCGATGGCGAACCCTTCCTTGCGGCAAAACCGCCGAAAATCGCGGATGGTGATGACCCGGATATTGGGCGTGTCGTACCACTCGTAGGGCAGCTCCCGGGAGACCGGAGCCCGGCCCCGAAAGAGCAGCTGGCCCCGGATGCGGTAGTAGGCGAAATTGGGAAAGCTCACGATGCCGCATTTGCCCACCCGCAGCATCTCGCGGATAAGCCGCGCCGGATCGAACACCTGCTGGAGCGTCTGGGACAGGATCACGTAGTCGAAATGCCCGTCCGGATAGTCCCGGACCTCCTCGTTGATGTCGCCGTGCAGGATACTCAGGCCCTTTTCGATCCCCCGGGTCACCTTCTCCTCTTCGCGCTCGATGCCCGTGCCGCGCACGCCCTTGTCCACGGCCAGGATGTGGAGCAGATCGCCCGCGCCGCAGCCCAGGTCGAGCACCGTGGAGCCGGACTCGATCCACGAGGCGATCAGGGACAGATCATAGCGCATGGGCATCCTCCTTGCGGGCGTCGGCCGCCGCCCGGTCCAGGAACCGGGCGATCATGCCCGAGAGCCGGGCGTTGGGCAGCAGAAAGGCGTCGTGCCCCCATTTGGCCTCGATCTCGACAAAACTCACGTCCAGGCCGTTTTTCTTCATGGCCTGGACCATGGCCCGGGACTGGTAGGTGGGGTACAGCCAGTCCGAGGAAAACGAGGCCACAAGGTAGCGGCACTTCGCCCGGGCAAAGGCCGCCACGGCCGACCCGCCGCCGTGGCTGGCCTCCAGGTTGAAATAGTCCGCCGCCTTGGTCACGTAGAGAAAGGAGTTGGCGTCGAACCGGTCCACGAACTTCTGGCCCTGGTAGCGCAGGTAGGATTCCACCTGGAAATCCGCCTCTTCAAAGGCGAAGGAGATCTCGCAGCGGTCCTGGAGCCGGCGATCGAACTTCTGGCGCATGGCCTCGTCGGAGAGATAGGTGATATGCCCGATCATGCGGGCCACGGCCAGCCCGTGGCCGGGCTTTTCGCCGGCATAGTAGTCGCCGCAGTTCCATTTGGGATCGGCCATGATGGCCTGCCGGGCCACCTCGTTAAAGGCGATGGCCAGGGCCGAATGCTTGGTGGTGGTGGCCAGGGGAATGGCGGAAAGCACCATGTCCGGGTAACGCACCGACCATTCGAGCACCTGCATGCCGCCCATGGAGCCGCCGATGACGGAGAGCAGCCTGGCAACGCCCAGGTGCTCCACCAGCCGGCGCTGGGCCCGCACCATGTCGCCGACGGTGATGACCGGAAACGTAAGCCCGTAGGGCCGGCCCGTGGCCGGGTCCGCGGACGAGGGCCCGGTGGAGCCCATGCAGCCGCCGATGACGTTGGAGCAGATGACGAAGTACCGGTCCGTGTCGATGGGCTTGCCCGGGCCGATCATGATGTCCCACCAGCCGGGCTTGGCGTCGCCTTTGTCGTAATAGCCGGCCGCGTGGGAGTCGCCGGTCAGGGCGTGGGGCACGAGCACGGCGTTGGCGGCCCGCTCGTCCAGGACGCCGTAGGTTTCGTAGGCCAGCGTCACCGGGCCGAGACTGCGCCCCGACTCCACGACCAGCGGCGCATCGCCGTCGGCAAAGGTGAAAAACCGCTTTTCCACCCGGCCGACGCTGGCCCCGGACGGGGCCGCTTCCGTATATTCGCTCATGGTGTCCTCTGCACATTCCCTACCAGGAAGGACGCACATTTTCCATATGCGCGTCTTTGACATTTCCGCCAAGGAGTGCAAGGGAATCGTTGTCTGGGAGGACGCATGGACCCAGTGGAACGACGCGCCGAAAAACGGATCCGCCCGCCGGGCGACGCCGTGCTGGATTTCGCCCTGTGGCCGGCCGAGGCAGTCCCGCCCTGCCGTCTGCCGATTGCGGCCCTTGGCGCGCCCTCGGCCTGCCGCCGGATCGGCGACCGTCTGGTCCTGATCGACGTCACGGCCATCGGCCTCGGGCTGCATATCCACACCGTCCCGGAAGCCGCCCTGCGTCTGGCCTACGCCCCTGCGGCCTACATCTATCTGAAATTGCGCGACTATCGTCCCCAGGCCCCGGCCGACCTGCTGTGCCTGTTTTTCCACGCCCAAAATGTCCGCGCCGACTGCCGGGATCGGAAGATCGACCTGGGCCTGCGGCTTCTGCGCCAGGGACGCGGCTCGTCCTTTGAAAAATCCCTGGAACTGCTCGATGTCAGCCGGTTCGGCACGCCCTGCCTGGCTGCCTGGATCGACGCCGTGGTCCGCCGTCTGGCCCGGCCCCCGGAGCGACCCGGCCCCGGCCTCGATCTCGACCACCTGCTCGACGAATCGGTTTTCTCCATCCCGCTACCGGATATGTAAAGGAACGACGCATGATTGTTCTTGTCGGCATCGTTGTCGTCATCGCCTCCGTCTGCCTGGGCTATTATCTCGAGGGCGGCGTTTTCGGCGTGCTCGTCCAACCGGCGGAGTGGATCATCATCGGCGGCGCGGCCGCGGGTTCCATGCTCATCGCCTCCACCCGCCAGTCCCTGTCGCTGATCGTCGCGGGGCTGCCCCGGGCCCTGTTTCCGGCCCACATCAGCCGCCAGGACTACCTCGACACCCTGGCCGCCCTGTCGCGGCTGCTGTCCAAGGCCCGCCGCGAAGGCCTCATGAGCATCGAGGGCGACATCGAACGCCCGGATGCCAGCGGCGCCCTCAACGTCGGCTCCCTGGCCCGGGACGCCGTGGCCAAGGCGTTTATCTGCGACACGCTCCGCGTCTACCTCGTCACCGGCGACGCCCAGGAAATCGAACAGCTCATGGACCTCGACATCCAGGCCATCCACCAGCAGGCCGCAAGCCCCGGCCACAACCTCGGCAAGGTGGCCGAATCCCTGCCCGGCCTCGGCATTGTCGCGGCCGTGCTCGGCGTGGTGCTGACCATGGGCAAGATCACCGCGCCGCCGGAGGTGCTTGGCCACAGCATCGGCGCGGCCCTGGTCGGCACGTTTCTCGGCGTGCTCCTGTGCTACGGTTTTGTCGGCCCCCTGGCCTCCAACCTGGAAAACCAGGCCATGGAACGCCAGACCTATTTTTCCGTCATCCGGGCGGTCATTGCCGGGGCGGCGCGCGGGGCCACGCCCCTTATCGCCGTGGAATTCGGCCGCCGGGCCATTCCCGAAACCCTGCGCCCCTCGTTTACCGAGCTTGAAGGCATGCTCAAGCGCTGACGGCGTCCGCTATGCTGACCGAAAAAAAACGCGCTCCCGGCAAGCCGCCAAGCCTGCCCGGCTTCCCCAAAAGCCACGGTTCAAGCTGGAAAGTGGCCTACGCCGACTTTGTCACGGCCATGATGGCCTTTTTCCTGCTCATGTGGATTTTAAACATGGTGCCGCCGGAAACCCAGAAGAAGCTCGAGCAATACTTCAAGGAGGAAAAGCCGCCCCAGGGGGCGCTGTTTACGCCCAATCCCAACGAGCCCCAGCGCGAGGCCGCCCTCAACCGCGACGACGCCATGCGCTACGCCATTGCCGTGCGGTTTAAAAAGATCATCACCGAGGACCCCTACCTCAAAAACAGCAGCGGCATCAGCACCGACGACGTGGGCGTGCTGCTGCGCATCCAAAACGGCATGCTGTTCACCCCGGGGTCGGCCGAACCGACCAGGGAGGCCGAACGCCTCCTGGCCGACGTCGTGGAGGTGCTCAAGACCTACAACGTCTATCTCGTCATCCGGGGGCACGCCGACGCGGCCGAGGCCGCCATGGGCCGTTTCGCCTCCAACTGGGAACTTTCCGGGGCGCGATCCGCCGCCGCCGCCCGGCGCATCATCGCCGCCGGCGGCATCGAGGCCTCCCGCATCCGGGCCGTGGCCTACGGCGACTCCCGGCCCCTTGTGCCGGACACCTCGCCGGACGCCGCCGGACTCAACCGCCGGGTGGAGTTCTACTTCCACCGCCCCGAGGTCAACGACGCCCGGGTGCTGTACTGACCCGCGCCTCTGGCGTATACAGGGCCACCTTACACGGAGGCCAAAACGCCCATGTCCATGCGCTCTTTTGCCATCTTCCTGGCTGTGCTCCTGCTGGCCGCCGGAACGGCCCCGCCGGCCCGGGCCGCCGACCCCGCCAAACGCCCGGACGATTTTCGCGGCGTCGCCTGGGGCACGGCCGCAGCCGCCAGCCCCGACCTCAAGGCCGTTGACCGCGACGGCGACATCGTCCACTACGAACGCCCGGCCGAAAAAAAGGACCTCGGCGGCATTCCCCTGCGCCAGGTCACCTACTCGTTTTACAAGGGCAAGTTCTACCACGCGGAGATCAGTTACGAAGGCCAGGGCGCTTTCGAGACCCTGCAAAAAAGTCTGGAGGCCAAATACGGCCCGCCCGACGCCACCCGCCAAAAGACCGATGCCGCCGGACACGCCTACGAGGTGGCGGTCTGGACCTGGCCGGGCCACGCCTTCATCGGCCATCGCCGGGACCTCGATGCCCCGCGCGGCCGCATCTTCTATTTCTACGCCCCCCTGACCGAGGCCTCGGCCAAGGCCCAGGGCATCGCCCCGCCCCGGGATCAGGCCGAGGCCGGAACAGGCGCGGCAACGGCCGGCAGCGCAGGCGGCCCGGCCTACACCGTGCAAAAAGGCGACACCATCGAGCGCATCGCCAAACGCAACGGCGCCGCCGAGGAAGCCCTCCTCGCCGCCAACCCCGGCCTCAATCCCAGAAATCTGAAGATCGGCACGGTCCTGAACCCGCCGGCCGGCGCGGCCCCCAAGGCCGACGCCGCGCCCCCAAGCGCGCCGGAAGGGGACGCCACGCCTGCGGCCGAAGCCCCCGCCACGCAGGCCCCGGCCCACCCCGGGCTGGACGACGAGGACCGACCCAAGACCCCGCCGACGAAATCCCAGTCCAGGGACGCCGCCTCCAGGCGATTTACCAGCTACACCGTCAAAAGCGGCGACGTGCTGTCCAAGATCGCCGCCCGCCACGGCGTGCGCACCAGCGACATCCTGGCGGCCAATCCCGGCATCAAGGCCGATACCCTGGACCGTGGCGACGTGCTCAAAATCCCGGCCAGAAAATAGCCGTTATCGATATTCGTGATAGAAATCCCGCCAAGCAATTTATCCCACTGATTTGTCAGAATAATCCCCTCATGATACTGGTGTCGGGCCGTTTCCAACAAGGCGGCCCGACACCATGCGATACCTTTTCTCCCTGCTCCTTTCGCTCCAGGCCTACCGGGCCGTACGCGCGGCCCTGGGCCTCGCCTTTATCGTGGCCGGCGTTCTCAAGCTGGCCGATGTCCGGGCCTTTGTCCTGACCATCAAGGCCTTTGCCCTGCTGCCCCCGGCTAGCGTCAAGCCCGTGGCCCTGGCCTTGCCGGTGCTCGAAATCGTCGGCGGAGTGCTGCTTGTTCTCGATGCGCCCGGGGGGCTGGCCATCGTCGGCGGCCTGCTCCTGCTCTTTCTCGGCGTGGTCGCAAACGCCATCCGCCAGGGCCTGGACATCGACTGCGGCTGCTACGGCCCGGAAGATCCCGAAGGGCAGGTCTACCACGGGCTGTGGGCCACCTTGCGGCGCGATCTGTGGATGCTTGCCGGCGTGCTCTACTGCCGGTTCTGGCGGCATTTCCGGGGCGCTCCCCGCCCCGTCCCCCCCCTTCCAACCCGAAAGGAGACTTCATGCGCGCAGTCAAACTGACCCTGGCCCTGGCCCTTCTGGGCGTGTTCTGTCTGGCCGGCACGGCCCTGGCCGACAAGTTCGAGGATGAGGCGGCCAAGGAAAAGGAAGCCGTCAAACTCGTCCGCGACACCCAGAAAGGCGGTTACGGCCTGGTGTCCACCGAAGAACTCAAAAAATGGATCGACGAGAAAAAGCCCATGGTCATCGTCGACACCATGCCCTTTGAAGACAGCTTCAAGAAGGAACACGTGCCCGGCGCGGTCAACTTCGTCTTCCCCATCCCCGACATGGAGACCTGGGACGCCAGGGAGACCGGCGGCAAGTCCGAGGCCGACTACGCCAGGCTGCTGGGGCCGGACAAGGACAAGACCATCGTGGTCTACTGCGGCTTCGTCAAATGCACCCGCAGCCACAACGGCGCGGTCTGGGCCAAAAAGCTTGGCTATAAAAACGTGGTGCGCTACCCTGGCGGCATCTTCGCCTGGAAAGGCGCCGGATTCCCCGTCGAGGACGTGAAATAGGGAAGAGGAAGAGGCCTCCGGCGGCCGGGGGGATAATCCCCCCGGACCCCTTGACTGGAAGGGCGTGTCGGGCGACCGGGGTGGTCTGATGCGCCTTTTTGTGTGCCTGCCTTGCCGGTCGGGAGGGTTTGGGAGGGGGTGACCCCCTCCCAACGGAGAGGTCCGGGAGAGGCCGCGCCTCTCCTGGCGAAAAGGGGATATGTGGTGCTGCTCTTTCAGTATTTTTTCAGGAAACAGGCCGATCGTCCGGCCGATGGACGGCAGACGGCCGGGCTGCCCGACCGTCCGGATTCTCCCCAGGCCCGCCAGGACGCCCTGGCCGCAGCCATGGCCGGACGCGCCGCCAATCTTTTCTCCCACAGGAAGCTGCTGTGCGCCGAGGCCATCCTGGTGGCCGTCAACGAGGCCTTTGGCGCGCCCCTGACCGAGGGGCAGGCCCTGGGCGTGGCCGCCGGCCTGACGGCCGGCCTTGGCGACCAGGGCTGCCTGTGCGGGGCCGTGGCCGGAGCCTGCGCGGCGGTCGGGGCCGTGTGCGGCAAGGGCGGCCATGCCGCCGCCCGGGCCGCCGTGCGCCGGGAATCCGCCGCCATCCACGACGCCTTCACCACCCGCCACAAGTCCGCCTGCTGCCGGGTGCTGATCAAGCCCGTCAAAAACGACGCCGACGCCCATGCCGCCCAGTGCGCGGCCCTGACCGCCTACGGGGCCGAACTGGCCGTGCGCTCCATCCTGCGCCTGCGCCCGGAGCTGGCCGACTGCCCCGAAACGGCGATCAGCGGCGAATCGCGCCTGTGCGGCCGCGTCCGCTGGCTGCTGTCGCTGTTTTGCCGCTGAGCGCCATTTCCTCCATCCTTCCCCAACCACCAGCGGGCATGCCCGGTGCATGCCGCAAGGAGAAACCATGCTGCGCCGCGCGGGCTTTTGTCTCGTCCTGCTCCTCGCCCTGTCCGTTCCGGCCCTGGGCCAGACGCTTTCCCCCGAAGCCGGCCGCGATCTGGCCGTGCTCGCCACCGCCTACCCCGGCGCCATAACAGCCATCGAGGTCGACGCCGCCGGTCGGGCCACGGTCGCGTTGCACGACGGCGTCCGGCTGGCCTACGACGACGGCCGCCCGCGCACCGAGGAGCAGGCCCTGGACGATCCCGACATCAAGGCCATGCTGGCCCAGCCCTATCCGCTCGGTCCGGTCACGGCCGAACCGCCGCTGGGCTTCTCGCCGGGCCGCCGCCGGGTCGAAGCCCTGTTCCTGGCCCTGTACGGCCACGACAAGGCCGAGGTCACGGCCCATTGCCGCCCGGCGCCGTTTCTGGCCCAGACCATGGCCTTTAACACCCGTTTCGGCGCGGCCGACGCCTTTGCCCGGGTCGATGCCCGGCTGCGACGCCTCGCGGCCGCCGATCCGGCCCTCAAACGCCATCTGCTGCCGGCCTCGGGCGGCGTGGTCTGGCGCGTCATCGCCGGCACGCGCCGCCTGTCCGTCCACTCCTTCGCCGCAGCCGTGGACGTCAGCCCAAGCGGCAACCCCTACTGGCGCAATTTCCCCCGGGGCGCCAACATGCTGGCCGCGCGGCAAGCCTTTCCCCTGCCCGTGGTCGAGGCCTTCGAGGCCGAAGGCTTCATCTGGGGCGGCAAGTGGGCGGAATTTGATCTCATGCACTTCGAATACCGTCCGGAACTGCTCCTCCTGGCCCGTCTGGCCCGGGGCGAGCGCGTTGCCCTGGCCGATATCGGGCCGCTGATGCGCCGGACGCACTGAAAGGCGCCGTCTCCATCCAGACTCAAATCGTACCAAGAACGACATACTATTTACCAATTCATATCCAGAACTTCCCCGGCCGACATAGCGACGTAACACCCTTGAATCACGTGAAAAATTTACCATACCCCATTGACGTCCCCCCCAAATCGTGATGCAATGCGAAAGGGAACACTGACACGGCAGGCACTTTCAACCACATCGAGACACATCGGCACGTGACCGGCAAAGCCGCCACGAACCGATGCCGGCCGACGCGAGGGATGGATGCAACACGGCCCAGGAAGCCCGTCCGGGCGTCACAGCCGTGGCCTTTCGTAAAACAAAGGAGGACGTTTATGAACTTTTCCGTGGGTCTTGGCAGGGATGATGCGGAAAAACGGCTTGAGCAAAACGGCGTCTCCCGCCGCGACTTCATGAAATTTTGCGCCACGGTGGCCGCAGCCATGGGCATGGGCCCGGCGTTTGCGCCCAAGGTGGCCCAGGCCCTGACCGCCAAACGGCGTCCGTCCGTGGTCTGGCTGCATAACGCCGAGTGCACCGGCTGCACCGAGGCGGCGCTGCGCACCATAAAACCCTTTATCGACTCGCTGATCCTCGACACCATTTCCCTGGACTACCAGGAAACCATCATGGCCGCCGCCGGCGAGGCCGCCGAGGAAGCCCTGCACCACGCCGTGGAATCCCCGGACGGATTCTACCTCGTGGTCGAGGGCGGGCTGCCCACCATCGAGGCCGGCAACTGGGGCATGGTTTCGGGCAAACCCATGCTTGAAACCACCAAGAAGCTGGCTCCCAAAGCCAAGGGCGTCATCTGCATCGGCACCTGCTCGTGCTACGGCGGCATCCAGAAAGCCAAGCCCAACCCGAGCCAGGCCGTCAGCGTCACCGAAGCCACGGGCATCAAGACCATCAACATCGCCGGCTGCCCGCCCAACCCCATCAACTTCGTCGGCGCCGTGGTCCATGTCCTTGAAAAGGGCATCCCGGAACTGGACGCCAACGGCCGGCCGAAAATCTTTTTCGGCGAGCTGGTCCACGACAACTGCGAACGCCTCAAGCACTTCGAAAATTCCGAATTCGCTCCTTCCTTCGACTCCGAAGAGGCCAAAAAGGGCTACTGCCTCTACGAACTCGGCTGCAAGGGTCCGGTCACCTACAACAACTGCCCCAAGGTGCTGTTCAACCAGGTCAACTGGCCCGTCAAAGCCGGCCATCCCTGCATCGGATGCAGCGAGCCGGATTTCTGGGACACCATGACGCCCTTCTACGAGCAGGGCTAGCAGACACGCCCCGCGTCGGTAGTGCGGCCAACACCTGGACACCCCAACAGCAGCGAACGTTTCGTGACGGAGGAAGCACATGGCTGAGAGCAACCCCACGCCGCAATCGACCTTCACCGGCCCCATCGTGGTCGACCCCATCACCCGGATTGAAGGCCACCTGCGGATCATGGTCGAAGTGGAAAACGGCAAAGTCAAAGACGCCTGGAGCTCCTCGCAGCTCTTCCGGGGTCTTGAAATCATCCTCAAGGGCCGCGACCCCCGCGACGCCCAGCACTTTACCCAGCGCGCCTGCGGCGTGTGCACCTATGTCCACGGCCTGGCCTCGACCCGCTGCGTCGACGACGCCGTCAAGGTCAACATCCCGGGCAACGCCCGCATGATGCGCAATCTGGTCATGGCCTCCCAGTACCTCCATGACCACCTCGTCCATTTCTATCACCTGCACGCCCTCGACTGGGTGGACGTGACCAACGCGCTCAAGGCCGATCCGCAAAAGGCCGCCAAACTGGCCGCCTCCATCGCCCCGGCCCGGCCCGGCAACTCGGCCGAATCCTTGAAGGCCGTCCAGGACAGGCTCAAAGCCTTCGTCGAATCCGGACAGCTCGGCATCTTCACCAACGCCTACTTCCTCGGCGGCCACAAGGCCTACTACCTGCCGCCCGAGGTCGATCTCATCGCCACCGCCCACTACCTGGAAGCCCTGCACCTCCAGGTCAAGGCGGCCAGCGCCATGGCGGTCCTCGGCGGCAAGAACCCCCACACCCAGTTCACGGTCGTGGGCGGCTGCTCCAACTACAACGCCATGACCAAAGAGCCGCTGGCGAACTATCTGGCGCTCACCCAGGAAGTCTGCAAGTTCGTCAACGACGTCTACATCCCCGACCTGCTGGCCGTGGCCGGCTTCTACAAGGACTGGGGCGGCATCGGCGGCACCTCCAACTACCTCTCCTTCGGCGACTTCGCCACGGACGAGAGCTCGCCCGAAAAGCACATGGACACCTCCTACTTCCCGGCCGGCGTCATCACCGGCCGCGATCTGGGCAAGGTGGACAAGGTCGACCTCGGCTCCATCTACGAAGACGTCAAGTACTCCTGGTACAAGCCCGGCGCCGACGGCCTGCACCCCTACGACGGCGTCACCGATCCCAAGTACACCAAGCTCGACGACAAGGACCACTACTCCTGGATGAAGGCTCCCCGCTACAAGGGCAAGGCCATGGAAGTCGGCCCCCTGGCCCGGACGTTCATCGCCTACGCCAAGGGACAGCCGGAGTTCAAAAAGACCGTGGACATGGTCCTTGGCAAACTGGCCGTGCCGGCCACGGCCCTGCACTCGACCCTGGGCCGCACCGCCGCCCGCGGCATCGAGACGGCCATCGTCGCCGCCAAAATCGAAGGCTGGATCAAGGAATTCGCCGACAGTTCGGCCAAGGACAACACCCTGTGCGCCAAATGGGAAATGCCCGACGAGGCCAAGGGCGTGGGCCTTGCCGAAGCCCCGCGCGGCGCGCTGTCCCACTGGATCCGCATCAAGGGCAAGAAAATCGACAACTTCCAGTTGGTCGTGCCGTCCACCTGGAACCTCGGACCCCGGGGCGCGGCCGGCGACAAGAGCCCGGTCGAAGAGGCGCTGATCGGCACCCCCATCGCCGACCCCAAGCGGCCGGTCGAAATCCTGCGCACCGTCCACGCCTTTGACCCCTGCATCGCCTGCGGCGTGCACGTCATCGAGCCGGAGACCAACGAGATCCTCAAGTTCCGCGTTGTCTAAAACGCCCTGCCGCAGTAACAAGGGGAACCCGGCTTCGGCCGGGTTCCCCATTTTTTTAGGAGCGCCCCATGACACAGGCCCCCCGGAAGATCCTCGTGCTCGGCGTCGGCAACATCCTCTATACCGACGAGGGCGTTGGCGTGCGGGCTGTCGAGCAGCTCCTTGAAACCCACGATTTTTCCGACAACGTGACGCTCATGGACGGCGGCAACCTCGGCATGCGCCTGATGCAGCCGCTGATGGACGCCGACTACTGCATTATCCTCGATGCCGTGCTCGGCGGCGACGCCCCGGGCGCCATCTACCGTCTGACCGGCGAAGACTTGCGCAAATCCCTGGCATTCAAGGACTCCATGCACCAGTCCGATCTGGTCGATACGCTGATCTACTGCGAGCTGATCGGCAAGCGCCCCGACGCCGTGGTCATCGGCATGGAGCCCTTCGACTTCAAGAATATGAGCATCGAACTCTCGCCCACAGTCGCCGGGCGCGTCCCGGCCATGATCGATATCGCCCTCAAGGAACTGCGCGAAGCCGGCGGCACGGCCACGCCAAAGGCGTAGCGATTCAGGCCGGGAGAAGCGGGAGAAGCGAGAAAAGGCAGAAGATTTTGGGAGGGGGTCACCCCCTCCCAAGCCCTCCCGAACGGAAAGGCAGGCACACAAAAAGGCGCATCAGGCCACCCCGGCCGCCCGATACGCCCTTCCAGTCAAGGGGTCCGGGGGGATTATCCCCCCGGCCGCCGGAGGCATCTTCTCTTCTCTGCCGCTCTTCTCTGCCGCTCTTCTCTGCCTTCCCTCTACTCCCGCAGCGATGCCGCCACGTCCTTGGCGAATTTTTCCACCAGCCGGCTTTGGGCGGCGGCCATGGCGGCGTAGTCGGGGCCGGCGGCCTGTTCGCGGTATTCGGCGGTGCGCCAGACGAGCTGCTTGTTGTCGGCGTCGAGGATGGACCAGCTCACGCGCAGCCAGGCTTCCTGGCCGAGCGTGCCGTCAAAGCCGGCCACCTGGACGACGATCTGGCGGTCCGGGTGGCCGCCCACGGGCCAGGGGTAGGTGACCAGCGGCTTGGCGCAGACGAGCCGGCCCAGGTTTTCGGTCAGGGCGCGCTGAAAGTTGTCGCGAAGCGGTTCGATCCACTGCGCGAAATCGCCCACATGCATCTGGTTCTGGCCGATCTTTGTTACGATCTGCGATCGGTCGAGGTAGGCCGGAAATTCCACCGGTCCGACGCCCAGGGACAGGCATGGCCCGGCCGGGGCCTCGGCGGCCGGGGCCGGACCGCTGGCGCTCAGGGAATAGAAATGGGTGGGCGCGGATTTGCCGCAGCCGGCCAGGAGCGGCAGACAGCAGGCCGTCCCGGCGATCAGGGTCGCAAGAACACGTGATGTCGTCCTCATTTATGCGGGCCTCCCTTGCCCTGGATGAGCGCCTCGGGATGGCGCTCGAGATAGCTGGCCAATTCGCGGATGGACCGGGCGGCATTGGCAATCTCGGCCAGGGCCCGGTTGAGGTCGGCAACGGTCGGCGAATCGGAACTGATGATTTTCTGGAACTTGCCGATGGCGACGCGGCTGTCCTTGAGCGTGGCGTCGAAGGAATCCAGGGTCTTGGTGGTGGAGGCCGAGATGCCTTCGGTGCGCCGGTCGAGGTGTTTGGCCAGTTCGGTATAGCTTTGCACGGCGTCGTCCAGGTTTCTGGCCAATGGGCCGACCTTGCTGCGCACTTCGGACAACAATTCGTTGCCGGTGGTCAGCACGCTGTCGATCTTCCCGGGCATACGGGCCAGTTCAGGGGAATTGACGAGCTTTTCGACGCCCGTGATCGCGCCGATGAGGCGATCCACCAGTTCCTGGAGCGGCAGTTGCTTGATGGTTTCCGTCAGCTTTTCAAAGGTCGACGGCACAGTCGGGATCTCCGGCAATGCGGCATTGCCGACGAGGCGCACCGGGGTGTCGGGCATCAGGTCCAGGGAAACGGCGAGCTGGCCGGTAACAAAACTCTGGGTGACGAGCTGGGCGCGCAGTCCCTTGTCAATGAGCTGGGTAAGCAGGTCGCCGGGGGTTTCCTTGCGGGCCTGGGCCAGATTTTCCTCGGCCTTGCCGGTCTGGGTGGGGGCCAGTTTGATCTTGCTGCCAAGGATTTCGACCACCACCGGGATATAAAAATGCAGGCGCGAGGCGTCGGCCTCGATGCTGATCTCCTTGACCGCACCGATGGGCACGCCGCGAAAGACCACGGGCGCGCCGACTTCCAGGCCGCTGACGGAGTTGGGGAAAAACATGATGCAGCGGTATTTATGGGAAAAAAACATGCCCGAACCCAGGGCCACAATGGCCCCGAGGGCCAGGGCCACGGCCCCAAGGACGAACAGCCCGATCATGGTTTTGTTGGCTTTGCCGCTCATGTCTGGTCCTTTTCCCGGCGCGCCGGGCTATTCCTTCCCCCGGGTGAGGAAGCGGCGGAGAGTGGGATCGGTCGCATGGGCGAGCAGTTCCTTGGGATCGCCGCTGGCGCTCATGGTCCGGGTTTCCACGTTTAAAAAGACGGAGTTGTTGCCGATGGCGAAAATGCTGGCCAGTTCGTGGGTGACGACCACGAAGGTGGCCCGCAGGCTCTCGCGCAGTTCCAAAATGAGTTCGTCGAGCAGGTGGGCGCTGACGGGATCGAGGCCGGCCGAGGGCTCGTCGAGAAAAAGAATGTCCGGATCAAGGGCCATGGCCCGGGCCAGCCCGGCCCGCTTGCACATGCCGCCGCTTATTTCCGAGGGGTAGAAATCCTCGAACCCGGCCAGTCCCACCAGGGCCAGCTTGAGGGAGGCCAGCTCGCGGATTTCCTTGGGCGTAAGCGACGTGTACTGGGACAGGGGCAGGGAGATGTTCTCGGCCAGGGTCATGGAGCTGAACAGCGCGCCGCTTTGGTAGAGGATGCCGCTGCGGCGCAGGATGGCGTCGCGGCCGTCGGGCGTGGCGTCCCACAGGCTTCCCTCGCGAAAGAGCACCTTGCCGGCGGCCGGCGGCTTGAGCCCCACCAGCACGCGCAGCAGCGTGGATTTGCCGCAGCCGCTGCCGCCCATGATGATGAAGACGTCGCCCCGGTTCACGGTGAAATCGAGGTCGCGCATGATGACGAAGTCGCCGTAGGCCATGGTCAGGTTGGTGACCTGGATGGCCGGGGCTTCGGCGTCCTGCATCGCGGGAAGGATGGCGTTCACGGGACCTCACACGCCGATGATGTTGCAGGCCACGGTGATGAGGGCCGTGGCGATGATGATGGCCAGGATGCTCGTGACCACGGCCGACGTGGTGGCCTGTCCCACGCCCAGGGCGCTGCGGCCGCAGCGCATGCCCCGGTAACAGCCGGCCATGGCCACCAGGATGCCGAAAATGGTGCTGTGCACGATGCCGATCCAGAAATTGGCCAGCGGCACGGATTGCCAGGTATGGGTCAGGTACTGGACGGGGTTGATCTTGAGCATGAAGACCCCGACGATAAATCCGCCCAAAATCCCCATGAGGTCGGCGTAGATGCACAACAGCGGCATGATGAGCACCAGGGCGATCATGCGCGGCAGGACCAGGAACTGGGTCGGCGAGAAACCGAAGGTTTTGAGCGCGTCGATTTCCTCGTTGACCTGCATGGTGCCCAGTTCGGCGGCGTAGGCCGCGCCGGTGCGGCCGGCCATGATGATGCCGGTCATGATCGCGCCCATGACCCGGATCATGGCGATGCCGACGATGGTGGAAACGTAGATCTGCGCCCCGAACTGGGAGAGCTGGATGGCCCCGACAAAGGCCAGGATGAGCCCCACGAGCAGGCTTATGAGCGAAACGATGGGCAGGGCCTCGACGCTGGCCTGATAGATGAGCGCCACAAGCTGGGAGCGCTGGAAGACCGCCCGCCCCTGCGCCAGGGCCACACAGGCCAGGGTGACGTCGCCCAGAAATTCCAGGAGGTTGAGCACGGCCTGGGAGACGCCGAGCCCGATGTTGCCCAGGTGTTCCAGAAACGACAGGCTTGTGGTTTTGCGGGCCGCGCCCTGGCGCTCGGGCACTTTTTGGGCCAGTTCGATGAGGCTGTGCGCCCCGGGCGGCAACCCGGCAAGGTCAACCGCCACGCCCCGCGCCCCGGCCAGGGTCAGGATAGCCCGGCACTGGGCCAGAAACAGGCTGTCCCAGCCGGTGATCCCGGCGCCGTCGAAGACCAGCCGGGCCGGAGCGGGCAGTTGCGCCAGGGCCTGATTGACAGGCCCAAGGTCCGGAAACGGCCGGTCCATGCGCCAGACCCCGGAAAGGGTCAGGGTCAGGGTGTCGCCGGCCCGGGCGATAGTGCGGACGGGGTTGTCGGCCAACGGGCTGCCGCTTGGGGATTTTGTCATGGGAGAAGATGCCGCGGGATCATGCGTTATTCAATCCCTTTCAAATCCAATGGAAAGTCACGGCTGTCAAGAACCATCCCACGCCGAAAAAAATCCCGCAGCCAGTCCGTCGCGTCAGGCCCGGCCTCCGGCCCTGGCCTGACGCGACGGCGCCGGTCCGACATCCGGCCGACGCCGTCGCCACGCCCCGCGGTCATTTCGCTGCAGGATACAGGCGCAGGCATTGCTGCTCGCACAGATCGCAGCCCCGATCAACCACGTAGCCGCAGTCGCGGCCCGCATACTGGTTGGAAAGGCGCATGAAGGCCTGGTTGCAGGCCGTGCGGCACGCCCCGGCCGAGGCGAACTGCCGGGTGACGATCTCTTCATAGACCTGGCAGATGGGCATGTCCGAATCGCACGGGTCCTCTCCGGACGGCGTGATGCAGTTGCCGTAAAACATGGACGGCGACGCCGGTTTGAGCGGCGCGCAGCCGGCAGCCGAAAGACACAGGACGGTTGCGGCCAGGGAACCGAGGAACAGGCGCTTCATGCTGATCCCCTCCATCGGGTTGCGGGACGAAAGGCGGGCGACGGCCCAAGACAACTCCCGGGAATGCTAGCACGGGCGGCGAAGCAAGCGCCAGTCCCCTGTGCCCTGCCCGCGCACCCGGCCGGCCGCCGCCGGATAGGTCACCGTCCCATGACCAGTCGCAATATGGCCGCGCCGTAGAGCATCTGGACCATGGCCCCGAAACAGAGAAATGGCCCGAAGGGGATGGGCATCTGCCGCCCCTTCCCCTTGCCGAGGAGGAAAAACGGACTGGCGGCCAGGGCCGCCACGCTGCCGACCAGCACGGCGTAGGCCAGCCCCAGCGCCCCGACCACGCCGCCGATGGACAGCATCAGCTTGACGTCGCCGCCGCCCAGCCCGTCCACGCCCCTGGAGGCCCGGTAGCCGGCAGCCAGCAGCCAGAAGACCCCGAAACCGGCAACCGCGCCGACCCCGGCCAGCATGGGCCCCACGGCCGGATTGCAGGCGCCGAGAACGATGCCTATGACCGCCGCCGGATAGGTCAGACGGTTGGGCAGCAGATAGACCTGGAGATCAATGCCCGAGGCCACGATATACAGGCCGCCAAGGACCAGATAGGCCGCAAACCAGACCGACGGCCCGAACTGTACGGCCAACAGCACGGCCCAGACCGCCGAAGCCAGTTCGATCAGCGGATAGAGCGGCGAGATGCGCTCCCCGCAGCCGGCACAGCGGCCCCGCAGCGCAAGGTAGCTGAAAACTGGCGCCAGCTCCCAGACCCGCAGCCGGCGGCCGCAGCGCGGGCAATGGGACGGCGGACGCACGATGGAAAGGCCCGATATGCCGCGCGAGACGCACACGGAATAGAAACTGCCGAGCACAAGGCCGAGCACGGCGGCAAAGCCGGGGAAAAGATACGGGAACACGGCGGGATCGGTGAGGGATGGCATCCGGCTTTTTTGTCCGCCCTCCCCGGCCGCGTCAAGCGGCAGAAAGAGCACTGGGGCGCCGCCCCGGGCCCCGCCGGGGGGAAGCATTCCCCCCGGACCCCCTGGATAAACGGGGTTAAAGGAGAGCGGCGCGGTTGCAGCCGGACGCAGGAAGCCGCTGGGAAGATTCAGAGCGGCTGTTCCGTGAACGCCCCCGGACCCCCTGAATAAAGGGGGTCCGGGGAACCAGCGGACACTGCTGCGCAAAGGCGATGCGCCCGTTCCCCCTTGTGCGGAGGGCCGGGAGGGGATCATCCCCTCCCGGCCGCCAAGGCGCTATTGTGAACAGACCCTAAAAAAACAAATCCCGGCGGCCGCACTCGATGTCGTACAGACGCTGGGTGGTGAGGTCGCGGATGCCGCCCTTGGGAATGGTCGCCAGCGCTTCCTGGATGCGCTGTTCGCCGACGGCCTTGGTTTCCGGGTCCGCGTAGTCGATGAGGTACTCCTTGAAGGTGAGCAAGGCGTTTGGCAGGCAGACGTTCTGGATGGCGCCGTCCTTGGCCAGACTCATGAAACGGTCGCCGGTGCGGCCCTGGCGGTAGCAGGCCGTGCAGTAGCTCGGGACGTAGCCGCGCTGGCACAGCATGCGGATGATCTCGTTGGGCGAGCGCTGGTCGCTGGGCTCGAACTGCTGACCGTTATTGGTGTTGCTGGTGGATTCGTGCTCCACCACGGTCTTCTGGTAGCCGCCGACGCCTGTGCAGGAGCCGGCGCTGATCTGGGAGATGCCGCAGTCGATAAGCTCGTCGCGGAAATCCGGGTCCTCGCGGGTGGACAGGATCATGCCGGTGTAGGGCACGGCCAGCCGGATGGCGGCAATGATCTTTCTGAAGGCGGCGTCGGGCACGAGATAGGGAAAGGTGTCTAGGTTGACGGCCCCGGCCGGACGCATGCGCGGCACGGAGATGGTGTGGGGGCCGACGCCGAAGGTTTTTTCCAGGTGTTCGGCGTGCAGGAACATGGCCACGGTTTCGTATTTCCAGTCGTAGAGGCCGTAGAGCACGCCGATGCCGACGTCGTCGATGCCGCCCTTCATGGCCCGGTCCATGGCCGTGGTGTGCCAGTTGTAGTCGTGCTTTGGCCCGGAGGGATGCAGTTGGGCGTAGCGGTCGCGCTTGTAGGTTTCCTGGAAAAGAATGTAGGTGCCTATTTCGGCGGCCTTGAGCTTCTGGTAATCCTCGATGGTGGTGGCGGCGATGTTGATGTTGACCCGGCGGATGGAGCCGTTGCCGTCGCGGATGCTGTAGATGGCCTTGATGGCGTCGGTGACGTATTCGATGGGGCAGTTTTTCGGGTCCTCGCCGGCTTCCACGGCCAGGCGCTTGTGGCCAAGCGATTCGAGGATCTCCACCTCGCGTTTGATCTCGTCCAGGGTCAGACGCTTGCGAAGCTGCTCCGTGTTGCTGCGTTTGTAGCCGCAGTAGACGCAGTTGTTGACGCAAAAGCTCGACAGGTACAGCGGGGCAAAAAGCACGATGCGCTTGCCGTAAATGGCTTCCTTGACCTTTTTGGCAGCCGCGTACATCATTTCAAGCTGCGCCTCGTCCTGCACTTCAAGCAACACGGCCACTTCCTCGGCCGTGAGCCCTTTGTAATCCAACGCCTTGTCGATGATGGCGGCAACAACGGCCGTATCGGCGGCCTTGGTCTTGGCCGCCGCCAGGGCGGCGGCGATACGGTCGTCGTCGATAAACGCGTCGGACGTCCTTTGGGATTCGTCAATCATGGCCAGCCTCCTTGCGAAGCGTCTTGGCGGTCAAGGCGGACTTGACCGTCACGCCGGGAAGATTCCCGAGTTTCCCCGTCAAAGAACCGATCTCATCGGTTGTGCCCTCGATGATCAGCGACACCACCCCGACCTGGTATTCGGGCTTGGGAATGCCCATGCGGCCGAGCACGATATTCCCATGGTCGCTGATTATGGCGTTGACCCTGTCCGAAACCTGCCTGGGATCTTCAATGACGATGCCGACCACGCCGATGCGTCTGTTCATGCGACTCCCCCCGGGACAACAAAAAAAGCCCCCTGCGCCCATGGCGTAAGAAGGCTTGCGTTGCGTGCTTGAACATGGCGTCATCCTCGGCGCAGGGACGGCCCCTTGCCAGCAGATTTCGTTGCTTGTCGGTCGCCTTCACGGCAGGGCGGAATCCCGCCCCCCCCGCGGCAGCAATCAGACCATAGTTTTTTTCCGGGCGGTTGACCAGGGGGTTGTCGCCCGCAGGGGCGCTACGCCCCCAGGCGCTCACGGCACGCCAGGCAACGCCGCCTCCCTGGCGAGGCCCGTCACGCCGCGGGCGGGGGGCGCCACATGACGCCCCCCGCCCCCCCGGCTTTTCCAGTGGCCGGAGAGGGTTGCAGCGCCTGAAAACCGTAACGGCAAGCGGTTGTCCGGGCCATCGGCAAAAGGGTCATCGCCATTTCGTTTTGTCGAACAACCCGCGCCGGGAAAACTCCTCGGCCTTGTACTTGTCGAAGTTGAAAGGGCCGGGGACGGCATCGCCGCCATGGCGCTTGGCAGTCAGCACACGAAAGGCCAGCAGAGCGACAACGCCGGCGGCAAGACAAATGAGGATCCATTCCATAGCCTGGAAAATAACAGGCCGGCCGGCGATTGTCATCCTGGCCGCCGCCCCCCGGTGGCCGGGGCCGTTGCTCCGGAAAAGACGCTGTCCCGCTCCATCGCCCAACGCTCCGTTTCTGCCGCGCCAAACCGGGAGCATCCGCCCGGTTTGGCGACGTGGGCCAGCGGGCCATGCCGCATGCGGATCAGCCGCCGATGCCGACCGGCCCGACGTACTGCCCGGCCAGACTCGCCCGGGCCAGCACCTCCCCGCGCGTGTGCGGCGCAATGCCGCTCATGGGATAGGCCCGGCCAAGCTGGCGCCACTTGGATTCGCCGAGCCGGTGGTACGGCAGGATATCGAAGCCCTGCAGCGTCGGCAACTCCGAGGCGAAACGGGCCGTGGCCGTGACGTTTTGTCCGGTGTCGTTGGCCCCGGGCACAAGGGGCAGGCGCAGGCGCAGGGCGGCCCCGGCCTGGCTGAGACGGCTGATGTTGTCCAGGATGCGCTCGTTGGACACGCCCGTCAGCTCGCGGTGGCGGGCGGCGTCCATGTGCTTGATGTCGCACAAAAACAGATCCACGCTGCCGAGCAAGGCGGCAAAGGTCTCCCAGGGCGCATGGCCGCAGGTCTCGACCGCGGTATGCAGCCCCCCGGCCTTGGCCGCAGCCAGGCAGGAGCGCAAAAAATCGGCCTGCAGGGTCGGCTCCCCGCCGGAAAACGTCACCCCGCCGCCGGACTGCGTATAGAATTTGCGGTCCCGCTCCACCTCCTCCAGGACTTCCCCGGCCGTCAGGTACCGGCCGACGATGGTCATGGAGCCGGCATAGCAGGAGGCCACGCAGTCGCCGCAGAGATTGCACAGGGACCGGTCGATCCCGACCTCGCCGGTTTCGCTGAAGCGGATGGCGCCTTGGGGACAAAGGGTCATGCACTTCACGCAGGAGATGCAGTTGTGCGGGATGCGCATGATCTCCGGGACGGCATGCATGGATTCGGGATTCTGGCACCAGCGGCAATGCAGGGGACAGCCCTTGAGAAACACCAGGGTGCGGATGCCGCCGCCGTCGTGGACGGCGAAGCGTTGGATGTCGAAGACCAGGCCGGTGGGGCCGGGCCGGTTGCGGTCGGCCAGTCTGAAGGTGTGCTGTCGCTGCTTCCAGTTCATGCAAAGCCCTTTGCCGGGGGGACGCGGCGCGTCCCCCCGTTTGCGGATTGAGACGCCTTAGAAGGTCTGTTCGGTGCGGGCGATGATGTCGTCCTGAAGCGACTTGTCCAGCGCCGTGAAAAAGGCGCTGTAGCCTGCCACGCGCACCACGAGGCTCCGGTATTCGTCGGGCCGGGACTGGGCGTCGAGCAGGGTTTCCCGGCTGATCACGTTGTATTGGACGTGGAAGCCGCCGTTTTGGAAGTAGGTTTCGGTCACGGCCTTGAGGTTGTCGAGGCCCTTGTCGCCCTCCAGGGCCGTGGGATGGAACTTCTGGTTGAGCAGCGTGCCGTTGGAGGCGATCCCATGGTCGAGCTTGGCCACGGAAAGCACCGAGGCCGTGGGGCCGCAGGTGTCGCAGCCGGAGATGGGCGAGACGCCGTCGGCCAGGGGGCTCCAGGCCTTGCGGCCGTCGGGCGTCGCGGCCACGACCGAACCGAGCGGCACGTTGGCCGAGGCCGGGTACAGGCCCGGCTGGAACCGGCCGCCGCGCGGGTTGGCGTAGCGGTTGACCTCCTCGCAGTAGGCCAGGGCCGCGTCCCTGGCCACGGCGTCGGCGTAGTCGTCGTCGTTGCCGTACTTGGGCGCGCGGTTGAGCAGCATCTGGCGCAGATCCTCGCGGCCCTCGAAGTCGGTGTCCAGGGCCTGGCGCAGCTCGGCCAGGGTGAGCAGCCGGTCGTCAAACACCAGCTTCCTGATGGCGGTCAGGCAGTCGCCGGCGTTGGCCACGCCCACGCCCTGGGGGCCGGTGAAGTTGTAATGGGCCCCGCCTTCCTGAAGCGATTTGCCGGAGGCGATGCAGTCGTCGACCAGGGCGGAGAGGAACGGCAGGGGGCAGCGTACGGCGTGGGCCATGTCCACGGCGTTGTCGGCCGAGGCCATGAGCCGCACGAAATAGGCGGTCTGGGCCTTGTAGGAGGCCATCACGTCGTCGAAGGTCCGAAACGTCTCCAGGCTGCCGGACCTGGGGCCGATCTGCTTGCCCGTACGCTTGTCCACGCCGTCGTTTAAGGCCAGTTCCACCACCTTGCCCATGTTGAAAAACGCCGCGTCGTGCCAGCCCTCGGTCTTGCCGCCGACCTGCGGCTCCACGCAGCCGATGATGCCGTAGTCGCGGGCGTCCTCGCGGGCCAGCCCCCGGGCCAGCAGGGCCGGAATGATGACCCGGTCGTTGTAGTAGGCCGGATAGCCCATGCCCAGGCGGCTGATCTCCGCCGCCTTCCTGTACAGGGAGGCCGGAGTGCCCTCGTGGATGCGGATGGACAGGGACGGGGCGTACAGCTTGGTGTTGGCCGCGGCCTGCAGGCACATAAACGACAGGTCGTTGGTGGCGTCCGTGCCGTCGCGCTTCTGGCCGCCGACGATGAGGTTCATGAACATGGGGTAGCCGGCGAAGGCCATGGTGGAGTTTTCGTCGCGCACCTTGTTGAGCTCGGCGAACTTGATCCACAGCAGATCCAGGAGTTCCTGGGCCTTTTCCGGCAGAAGCCGGTCCTTTTCCCGGGCATGGTAGGGAGCCATGTATTGGTCGAAACGCATGGGCGAGATGGAGTGGCCGTTGGACTCGATCTGGATGACCAGATGGACGAACCAGAAGGCCTGCAGGGCCTCATGGAAGGTCTCGGCCGGACCGGCCGGCGCCTTGCGGCAGATGCGCGCGATTTCCCTGAGCTCGTCGGCCCGGATGGGGTCGGCGCAGTCGGCGGCCATTTTCCCGGCCAGATCGGCAAACCGCCCGGCAAAGGCAATCACGGCCTGATTGGCGATGACGACCGCTTCGAGGAAATGGCGCTTCCTGAGTTGTTCGGCATCGGCGTAGTCCAGGGCGTCGATGGCCTTCCGGGCCGCGGCGACGACGCTGGAAAGGCCCTGGCCGATGGCCTTGGCGTAGTCCACGGAGATGTGGCCCACGCCGTTATAGAAGTAGTTGCCCACGGTGTAGACCACGTCGTTGTGGGCTTCCAGGGCCTCGGGCGGCATCATGGCGGCGGCGAACTCGTTGGTGGTCTTGCCGTCCCAGTAGGCGAAGGCCTGCCGGAGCCTGGCCTTGGCGTCCTCGGAGATCAGGAACACGTCGGCGGTGCGCTTTTCCAGGCGGTCGAGTTCGGCTTCGACCCATTTGCAGGAAAATTCCGGAAAAATAGGAGCGCTTCTGGGCTTGCCGGCCTGATTGCCGACAATCAGCTCCCCATCCTGGATGAAGATCGGCATGCCGGCCAGGATCTTCTCCAGGGCCTTGGCCCGGCGCAGGACCATGGGCAGGGCCTCGGTCTCCTTGTAGGACTCGGTGATGAGCACGGCGCGCTCGGGGCAGATTTCCGGCGTGGTGTCGACGAAACGGGCCAGGGCCTGCCGGGTGCGTTCGGTCGGACCGTGCAGTTCGGGCGCGTGAACCTGATGCTGGGACATGGCTTCCTCCGGATGGGTTATGGGACGGCGCGGCCGATGGACGGCGCGGGCCGTTGTTTCAAAAAGCGGCCAGACCGGCTGCGGCGCAGGCCGTGTCCTGGTCCACGCTGCCGCCGCTGACCCCGATGCCGCCGACGACCCTGCCGTCTTCCAGCACGGGCAGGCCGCCGCCAAAGGTGACGATGCGCCCGCCGCAGGCCCGGCCCAGGCCGAAAAGCTCGGCCCCGGGCAGGGACAGCCGGCCGATGGTCGCGGTGTCGGCCTTGACGGCCACGGCCGAGTAGGCCTTGTCGCGGGCCAGTTCGATGCTGACGAGCAAGGCGTCGTCCTGGCGGTCCAGGGCGGCCAGATTGCCGCCGGCGTCGACCACGGCCACGACCACGGGCACGCCCAGGGACACGGCCCTGGCCTTGGCCGCCTCGATCATGCGTCGGGCCGATTCGAGGGTGATGGGCATGGGGCGTCTCCTTCCCGCTACTTCAGGCAGTTGAGGACGAATGTGCCGACCGCGATGGCGCAGGCCGGCGGATCGACGTGATTGCTGCCGTGGTTCCAGAACATGCGGGCCATGAGCTCCTGGAGCAGCGTGGCCAGGATGGCGACCAGACCGGCCATGGCGATGGAACCGAAATGCAGGTAGGCCAGGGCGGCCAGGATGGCCTGGGCGTGCCACACCGGCACCTTCTGGATGGAGTCGTTGCCGAGCTGCAGGGCGATGAGGCTGACCGCCGCCACGGCCCAGCCGAGAATCAGCGGCGCCACCACGGCTCCGGCGGCCGAGACCACGCCCCTGGCCACCAGCGGCGCCATGGCCGTCTTGGCGGCCGCCGCCATGGAGGCGGACACAAGCCCCGCCCCCAGGCCGAACATCAGCATCTTGGGCATGGGGTGGGCCCAGGGAATCCAGGACAGCGCGCCGCCGTCCGTGCCCAGGTAGCCGGTTTCGCGGATGGAGGCGGCGTTCCCCCAGGGCATCTCGCGCTGGAAAAGCAGGCGGGCCAGAATGGCCGTGACGGCCACGCTGAGCGCCAGCACGTCGAACTCCTTGACGATGGGCAGCGCGCCGAAGGCCACGACAAGCAGGTGACCGGCCAGCGCGAACAACCCGCCAACCAGCAGCACGTCCCAGGAGGTGCCCATGAGGGCCGAAAGAATGTCCTTGGCCGCGCCGCCGGGATGGTTGTTGCGAAATCCGGCGGCGTAGGTGGAGGCGGCCACGCCGGCGGCAAAACCGCCGGCGTGGGGACCGAAGATGGGACCAAGCCCGACCTGGAGCAGCAGGAAATCCGACCCGCCCTGGAGCACCACCAGACAGCCGGCCAAAACGAGCAGGCCGCAGATGACAAAGGAAAACAGGCCGCCAAGCGCCGCGCCGAGGATGCCGCCGCCAAAGCAGATCAACAGGGTGTCAAGGCTGAGTGGTTCCATGGTTCCCTCTCTCCGGCGAGTTGGAGTTACGCGTTTGGGCGCGGTTCCGCGCCCTGCCCGGTGCGGTCCGGGCCGTTGTCGGCACGGAAGAATCAAACGGCGTTCCAATCCGAAAAAATCTTTTCCGCATAGCCTGTTATCGACAAAAACAGACATCCTGGCCCAAAGACGCGGCCAATCGGGAAGCAACCAGGGTTGACAGGCTGGCCCGTTGCGGACAGGCCGGAGACGGCAAAGCCTGTCAGGACGGCCTGTCGAAGCCGTCAACCCTGGTTGTCGGGATACCGTTGTGGTTGTCAGGAACGAACGGCAGGCGGAAGCAGCAGGCCGGCGGCCTGTTGCCAAAAGGCCGGATCTGGCCCCCGGCGGGCCTCCTTTACGGCCGCCAGGGCGGGCCGCAGACGCCCGCGCGCTCGAAAGCGGCTGACCTCGGCCCGGTTCGCGCCGTTTCCCACGGCATGGAATTGGCAAGCGCTTGCCAACGAGGCCGCGGGACCGGGGGCACTCCCCTCCCCTGCCGCAGGCTGACGGGACGAAACCGCCGTTACGGCCATTTTCCCGAGCGGCAAGGAAAGGACATGGCGACACACGAACACGGAATACCGCCCCAGCGTCCGGCCCAGATGACGCTTCTGCGGGAGTTGGAAAGCCTGCGCGCCCGCATCCGGGAACTGGAAACGGGATACGGCCTTTGCGCCCTGGACGATCCGCCGCGCCCGGGATTCCGCTGGCCGGCCGGGGAGCCGAGAGGCAGCCGCCTGGAATTCCGGGACATCTTCAACGTCGAGGCCATCCAGGAGATCCAGGACGCCTTTGCCGCCGCCACCAACGTCGCCTCCATCATCACCGACGTGGAAGGCCGCCCCATCACCCGCCCCAGCCGCTTTTGCCGGCTGTGCCGCGAAGTGGTGCGCCGCACGCCCAAGGGCCTTTCCAACTGCATCCGCTCCGACGCCTCCTTCGGGTCCAACGATCCCCTGGAGCCGATCATGCGGCCGTGTCTGAGCAGCGGGCTGTGGGACGGCGGCACGAGCATCTACGCGGGCGACCGCCATGTGGCCAACTGGGTGGTGGGACAGGTGCGCATCGAGGCCGGCGACGACGACCGGATGCGCGCCTATGCCGCCGAAATCGGGGCCGACGAGGCCCGATATCTGGCGGCCCTGGCCGAGGTCCCGGTCATGACCCGCGAGCAGTTTCTAAGCGTGTGCCGGGCGCTGTGCCTGATCGCCAACCAGATCTCGACCCTGGCCGAAAAAAACTATCTGCAGGCCCAGGCCATCGAATTGCGCCGCCGGGCCGAGCAGGCCCTGCGTGAAAGCGAGGAACGCTTCCGCCAGCTCTCCGAAGCCACCTTCGAAGGCATCTTCATCCACCAGGGCGGCACGATCCTCGACGTCAACAAGGCCGGCTGCGCCATGTTCGGCCAAACGCGTCAGGCGCTTCTCGGCGGCGGCGTCGAACGCCTGGTGTCCCCGGCGGAGCGCCCCCCGGCAACGGCGCGCGCCGCCGGCGACGGCGGGGACGCCTGCGTGGCCCGGTTCGCCGGCCCCGGCGGGGAGGAACGCGTGTGCGAGGTCCGGGAACGGGACATGGCCTACCAGGGCAGCCCCGCCCGGGTGCTGGCCGTGCGCGACATCACCGAGCGGGTGCTGGCCGACCGGGCGGCCAAGGAAAAACAGCAGCAGCTCATCCAGGCCGACAAGATGGTGTCGCTGGGGGTGCTGGTGGCCGGCATGGCCCACGAGATCAACAACCCCAACAGCGTCATGACTCTCAACCTCCCCCTGCTCCAGGAGGTCTGGGAAGACGTCGCGCCCATCCTCGAGGCCTATTACCGGGACAACGGGGATTTCCTGGCCGGCGGCCTGGAGTATTCCGAACTGCGCGACATGCTGCCGGACATCCTGGCCCGCATGTTCGAAGGGGCCACCCGCATCCGGGCCATTGTCGGCAGCCTGAAAAACTTCTCGCGCCGCTCCCCGGACGACTTCAAATGGGACATCGACATCAACGACGTGGTGCGCAATTCCCTGGAGCTTGTCGGCAACCTCGTTTCCAAGAGCACCCGCCGCTTCACCGTGTCCCTGGGCGAGGGGCTGCCGCCCGTGACCGCCAATCCCCAGAAGATTTCCCAGGTGGTGATCAACCTCGTGGTCAACGCCTGCGAGGCCCTGACCGCCCGCGATCAGGCCATTGCCGTAAAAACCCTTTTCGACGCCGCCGCGGATGCGGTGGTGGTGCGCGTGGCCGATGCCGGCGCGGGCATTGCGCCGGAAATCCTGTCGAAGATCGTGGACCCGTTTTTCACCACCAAGCGCGAAACCGGCGGCACGGGCCTCGGGCTTTCGGTCTCCTCGACCATCGTCGGGGAACACGGCGGCCGTCTGGCCTTCGCCTCCGAGCCCGGCGTCCTGACAACGGCGGAGTTGCGTCTGCCGGCCTGCGCCGCCGGCCGGCCGGGAAACTCCGGCCAGGCCGGGTGAGGCGCGCTGAACCGCGACAGGAAAAGAGGATGGCCCGGGGTGCAGGGCCAATGGGGACAAGGATGGAAAAAAACAAGGCCAAGACGGCCTCGCCCCGGTATCCGGTGCTGCTGGTCGATGACGAGGAATCGTGGCTGCGCAGCTTCCAAAGCGCCCTGCGGGCGTCCGGCGTGGACAACGTCGTGACCATCGCCGACAGCCGGCTGGTGCTGGAGGCCCTTGGCCGGCAGCAATACTGCGCCGTGGCCGTGGACCTGATGCTGCCGCACATCGCCGGGGAGGAGCTCATCCCGAAAATCCTGGCCGAGCATCCGGAGCTGCCGGTGCTGGTCATCTCCGGGCTCAACCAGATCAAGACCGCCGTCAACTGCATCCGCCTCGGGGCGTTTGACTTCATCGTCAAGACAGAATCGCGCAACACGCTTATCGCCGGCATCAAGCACGCCATCGAGATCTTCGAGCTGCGCCGGGAGAACAGCACCCTGCGCCAGCGCCTGTTCCAGGAGGAGCTCGACTGCCCGGAACATTTCGCCGCCATCGTCACGGCCGACAAGACCATGCGGGCGGTGTTCCATTATGTGGAAGCCATCGCGGAAACGTCCTGGCCGGTGCTTTTGACCGGGGAAAGCGGCTCCGGCAAGGAGCTTATCGCCCAGGCCATCCACCGGGCCAGCCGCCGGACGGGCAGGTTCGTGGCCGTCAACGTGGCCGGCCTGGACGACAACATGGTGGCCGACACCCTGTTCGGCCACACCAAGGGGGCGTTTACCGGGGCCTCCCAGGCCCGGGCCGGGCTTGTCGAGACGGCCCGGGACGGCACGCTCTTCCTGGACGAGATCGGCGATCTGAGCCCGCAGTCCCAGAAAAAACTGCTGCGCCTGCTCCAGGAGGCCGAATACGCCCCGCTCGGTTCGGATGTCTCGCGCAAATCCACGGCCCGCATCGTGGCCGCCACCCACCAGGACTTAAAGGCCCTGCAGGAGCAGGGAACCTTTCGCCGGGACCTCTATTTCCGCCTGCGCGGGCACATGGCGGCCCTGCCGCCGTTGCGGGAGCGGATCGGCGATCTGCCGCTTCTTGTCGAGCATTTCGCCGCCGAGGCGGCCAGAGAACTTGGAACGCCGCTGCGCCTGGACATGCCGGGCATCGAGACGCTGCTGGGGAATTACGATTTTCCGGGCAATGTCCGGGAACTGTGCCATCTCGTGCACGATGCCGCCCGCATGGCGGACGGCGCGGCACTCGGGCCAAAGCAGTTCCGGCGGGTGCTGCCGTTCGATCCGGCCGGAGCCCATGGCCCGGCCGCAGAGACGCCGGCAACGGGACTCCTGGGATTCGGCCCCCGTCTGCCGACGCTCAAGCAGGCGCGCACGCTGCTGATCGAGGAAGCGCTCCGGCGGGCGGGCGGCAACCAGTCCGTTGCCGCCCAATTGATCGGCGTGTCCCGGCAGGCGGTCAGCAAGTACAGGCACGCCTGCCCCGGGTGCGAGGGGCAGGATACGCCGCGCAGCCGGCTATAGTGCAACCAAGATTTTCAAAACCGTTTTGGGGCAACGCCGCCAAGCCCGCGATCAAACCAATGGCGGGCAGGACGGCATGGCGGCCGGGAGGGGACGCCATGGCTCTATCGCGGTCACCCGGCCGCCGCTTCTTGTGGTTGCTCGGCTCGCCAAGCCACGCCGACTGTAAGCGGCGGTTGCTGCTGCGGGTAGCAACTTCCCCATGGCAAGAATGCGGCTGGCCGGTCTCATCGCGTCAGCCAGCCGCACAAAACTCCTGAAATCCACTTTTTGACCAATGCACGGCGCCAATAATTTGAAAAGAATACTCAGGCACGGGAGCAAGCATCCCCATGATAAACACCATGGAAATCAGCGCGCTCACAAATGCGTTTCCCTTATGCATGCCCATTCCTTAAATCCATGTCCAAACAGTTGGCAAGCTCAAGCCGCCAGAAACGGCATGGCGATGAAATAGATCCCGAGAAGTGCGATCATTGCTCCGGCGGTTTTTCGGAACCAGGCCCCCCCGTGGCGCATTGTCCCATTTTCCAGCCAGCGTTGAACCAGCGCCGTTGAGCTGCCGGCCACCACGACAGGAAGGCAATGGCCAATTGCGAACAGCACAATGAGCACCACGCCGGTGAGGATCTTTTCCTGAATGGTGATGATGGCCAGGATGGGAGCGATGAATCCGAAGGTGCACGATCCGGAAAGGACGCCGTAGGCCAGGCCGAGAAGAAACGCTCCGCCAACGCCCTTGACCTTGAGCCTGCCCGTCATACCGCCTGAAACCGAGCACTTGGCGACCCCCATCATGTCCAGGGACACCCAGATCAGCACGGCCCCGACGAGGATTGTCCAGTATGGGCCGATATCGCCAAGCATTCGTCCAAGGAGCGTACAGAGAATTCCGATGGCTGCAATGGTCAGGAAAAGACCGGAGGTGAAGGCAAGCGCATACTTCGCGGCTTCCTTGCCGTGGATGATCCGTCCCTGTCCTGCCACATAGCCGACGATCAGGGGGATGGACGCCAAATGGCAGGGGCTGAAAAGAACACTCACCAGCCCCCAGAGGAAACAGCCCACTGCGGCAACAATGAGACTGCCGGTCATCCAGGTATTTATGGTCAAAAACAGTTGGTCCAGCACGCGATGTTCTCCCTACTGGGCCAGCAATTGGTTCAACTTTTCGCTGATCGCAGCTTTGTCCAGAAAACCCTCGTGGCGGTACGTTTCCTTTCCATCCTTATCATAAAAAATTTGCGTAGGAATCAGCTTAAGCCCGAACCTTGCGCCCTGATCCCTGTTTTCCCAGACATCGATAAAAATAATCGCCGCTTTCCCCTCATACTCTTTTTCGACTTCCTCCATGACAGGCATCATCATCTTGCATGGTATGCATGCCTTGGCTCCGATATCCACCATAGTCACCATGCCTTTGGCAGGGACTTCCGGGATTGGCGCTGCAGATACAGACTGCGCAAGCAAGACGAAGAGAAAAGAGCAAAATACAATGCGTTTCATAAATTCCTCCTGGTTTTATGGATGGCTATCCAAGCAGCAATCATGCCACAAAAAATACTGCCGTATTATTAGCCGATTAAGCGAACACCCTCCCTTTGTTTTTTATGCTGTGTGGCAATTAATTTTACAGTACATGCACAACAGTGATTAATTAATTGGCATGAATACAGCAATTTCATAGTGCTTCACTATAAAATAAACCTTGCCAACAAAAATTGCGCCAGGTCCGTTACATTCAATTTGACGAACATGGCGGCCAGTCTATGGGTACTGGTCGCCATGCCGGCGACGCACCAAGTCCGTCGATAGCATCCGATGCGGCTTGGTCTTCATACAAACAAACCAAACCTACTTCAGCCAGGAAAGGACGTCGCTTTTTGACGGGACCTTGCCCACCACTTTGACTTCGCCATCAATGACAACCGCCGGGGTCGAAAAGACGCCGAAACCCGCTATTTGCTGAAAATCCGCAATTTTCTCCACCGTGGCTTCAACTCCGGATTCCTTGACGGCCTCCAGGACGACTTTTTCCGCTTCCTTGCATTTGGCGCATCCGGGACCAAGAACCTTGATTTCCATAATACTCCTCCGATGTTGTCGAGGTGCGAGTAACGCAGCCCCTTAGACGATGGCGTTGAAAAGATACCCCACAACCAAAATGCCCAGTCCGACTACCCCAGCGAAAACAAAGATCAATCTTGGTTTCAGCACCTTTCGCAGGATGATCATCTCGGGCAGCGACAGCGCGATCACCGCCATCATGAACGCCAGGACCGTGCCGAGCGCCGCGCCCTTGCCAAGGAGCGCTTCGACCACCGGCACAATTCCCGCCGCGTTGGAATACATGGGGATGCCAATGAGGACCGCCGCCGGCACCGACCACCAGGCGCCCTTGCCCATGATCGAGGCCATGAAGCCTTCCGGCACGTAGCCGTGGATGCCCGCGCCAACGGCAATACCAATCACAACGTAAATCCAGACCTTGCCGACGATGTCCTTAACGGCATGAAATCCGGCTTCGATGCGGTCCACCCAGGTCTGTTCGTCCGGGGGAAGAACCGAGGGGTCGGTCCTGATTTGCATCACCCAATCTTCGATGTACGGCTCCAGATTGAGCTTGCCGAGCACCCAGCCCGCAACAATAGCCACCCCCAAACCGGTGCCAAGATAAATGGCAGCCACTTTCCAGCCCAGAAGTCCATAGAGCAACACCAAGGCGATTTCGTTGACCATGGGAGCGGAGATCAGGAAAGAAAAAGTCACCCCCATGGGCACGCCCGCTGTGACGAAACCAATAAACAGGGGCACGGCCGAGCAGGAGCAAAAAGGCGTTACGATGCCAAGCAAGGCCGCCATGACGTTTCCGGCTGATTCACGCTTGCCGGCCAGGACGCGTCGGGTGCGTTCCGGCGTAAAAAAAGAGCGTATGACGCCCACGCCAAAGACCACCAGGGTCAGCAGCATGAGCACCTTGGGCGTGTCGTAGAGCAAAAATTCGACGGAGTCGCCAAGATGGCTTCCCTGGGCGATCCCCAGGACATCATAGGTCAGCAGGCGGGAAAACCCGGGCAGCATACCGTACACCACCCACCAGACGACCAGGGCCGGCGCAAGCAGCAAAAGATAGCGGACAAGCTTCCCGTTGCGCATCGTCGAGCCATCGGCCCCGGCCTCCTTCGCACAACAGGTTTTGCATTCAAGTGGTTCCATGAAAACATCTCCTCAATCGCCGCCTGAGCGGCCGGGCCGCCGAAGCGGCCCGCAAGAGTCCCTAAAGGTCTTTCAAAGAGAAACGATCACGCCAAGTTGGCGAAATGCGGGGCCACGGCCATGGCAGCCGTCATCACACGCTCCTCGGTCACGGGGCTTTCCCCTTTTTGAAAACCCAGGTCGGCCAACTGCACATGGGCGAAGTTGGTGAATCCGGCCTCTTCCAACGACTTGCGGGCGCAGTTGAGGGGACAGCCGTCGATGGCCACGATCTTGGACGCCGCTTCCGTGGTCTTGAGAATACCGCTGACCCGACCGCCGATGCCGGCCAGACAAAACATCCTGGCCACGCCATCCGCCGTGAGTTTTCTGGCGACTTGATCGGCCAAGGCCCCGACGTCAGCCCCGCCGGAGCAGGCGAACAGCAGTTTGGGGGCGGCGGAACAGCAGCAGCTTTTTTTCTCGGACATGGATTTGTCTCCAGTTGTTTGCCAAGACGACCTCCTGAGAAAGGCAATCTTGACGGTATTTGTATATTTTGCCAAATGACAAAATATTAGCGCAAAAAAAATTCCCCCCTGTCCTCTTCTGACTATTCACAGGTCGAGTGCGAACAGACACGTTGGACGCATGCGAAGAGCCGCAAAACGCAGATTGTTTTATATTTGGCAAAATAGCCAAAAATTAGCCCCTGTCAAGCTCCTTGGCGTAGCGGGACCGGAATTGATCGTCACTCAACCGAAAACGCACCCCGGGCAGTATTGATTCGAAAAAAAATGGCGCTGTCAATAAAAAACAATACAATGCCGACACGCCTGCCTATGCAACACTCCGAAAATTACAAAATTATCAATATTCTACAGCAAATTATTGAAATCATGCCTCTATCGTCGCATTCAAGGCGGCCTCTTCAAGTTTGCCGATACCCAGTGCTGCATCGCAGTAATCCTTGAGTTCTCCATGCTCATCTTCCTGTCCCATGCATTGGAGTAGCCCCATACTCCACAAACAATCTCCGCAGGGAACTGTTTCGCCGTAACAGTCATTTTCAAAATCAATGCAGTTTATGTCTTCACACGGATACACATTGCAACCAGGGCAATGCGGGTATCTTTTACGCATAACGTCAGAGCGAAACGTCTTATATGCCGAACTGTTCCATATTGTAGACAACGAGTCCCGAGACAAATCTCCAAAGACTTTGTGGGCTACTTGCTTCTCTCTCCCATAGAAATAGCAGTTAAAACTTCTCCAAAGAAAATGACACGGGGACACCTTCCCATCCCAGGCAACAAACGCACCCCCTTGCTTGACTCCAAAACAGGCGCGTCCGCTGATTGGCCTGACAGACGGCAGAACAAGCCGGAGCCCAACTTCACAGGCAACGGCTTCTGCCTTACGGAATACGGCCTCGACAGGACCGACATCATCGCCATCGGTCAGATTCGCAATATGCAAAGGGATATCGTTCTCAAGCGCCTGGGACACCATCCGTCGAACAAAATTCACCAACCCCAGGTCTTGCGGCGTCTTGTGATACTTCCACAGCACATTGAAATATTGTGCAAAATCTATCCCCTCTTGCCGCGCCCTGTCAGACCAATCCTTGTAAAAATACTTGGCCGCATTTGTATTGATGCCAAAGACCGTCTGATTCGCCAGTGCAGAACTAAAAGGCAAAACATGGGACACGACAAGCCTGCTTACGCCACGTTTGGCAAGCCAGACAATGATCGCAGGAAGTTCAGCGATGTTGTCGCGCATGACAACGAACTCCGCGCCGACCTCCAGCGTGTTCCCCGGGTGTTCCTTCTTCGCTTCAGCCAGAGCATTCAGGGCACGTTCAACATGCCCCAGACTGCCTCCTCTGCGGACAGCTTTGAAAAACTCCGGGGAAGTCGAGTCCACGGAAAGAAAGATTCTGTCCAGCCCGGCCGCAACGAGCGAAGAACCGCGAGCCGTGTCAAGCAGATGGCCGTTGGTTTGAAAGCCTACCCAGCTTTGGGCAGGCATCAAGCGCTTGCCCGTTCGAATGAATTCTTCGAGCAGAGGATGCAGCAGAGGTTCGCCTATGCCATTGAGGACCAGGGCTTGAAGGTGCTTAAATCCTGGCGCCAACGCCTTGAACGTTTCTGGAAGCATGTTGCCGTCAATTGACTTCGCAGCTCCAGATTGTTTCACGCATATGGCGCAACGAAGATTGCACCTGGACGTCACCTCGACAAAGAGTCGCGAGGGACGATCAAGCTGCGACAGGTCCTCGGGCGTGTCGTCAATATTTGTCATTACATGCCTCGGTGGACAGCGTTTACAGCCAGAAAATGCGCACGTTTTCATGTTACCGCTCAGGCGGACAGGCGACATGACAGACGCCGGTCGGCGTTTCCACCGCATACGGAAAATACTTGCGCCGGAAAAACAGCGCGACATTCACAAGCGCAATCAGTACCGGAACCTCCACGAGGGGTCCGATTACGGCGGCAAAGGCCTCGCCGGAATTGATGCCGAAAACGGCAATGGCCACGGCAATGGCCAGCTCAAAATTGTTGGATGCGGCGGTGAAGCTGAGCGTGGTCGCCTGCTCGTAGGTTGCTCCGGCCTTGGCCGAGAGATAAAACGACGCCAGAAACATGAGCAGAAAATAGATGCCAAGAGGAATGGCGATACGCACGACGTCAAGCGGCAGTTGGACGATGTATTCGCCCTTGAGCGAGAACATCACCAGGATGGTAAAGAGCAGGAAAACGAGAGTCAGTGGGCTGATTTTTGGAACAAAGACGGTTTCATACCAGTGTTCGCCTTTTACTTTGAGTCCGACAAACCGCGTAATCAGGCCGGCAATAAACGGTATGCCAAGATAGATGAAAACGCTTTCGGCGATCTGTCCCATGGAGATGTCGACCACAATGCCCTCAAGGCCGAACACTTTGGGCAGTACTGTGATGAAAAAAAAGGCGTAGGCCGAAAAGAAGAGAACCTGGAAAATGGAGTTGAAGGCGACCAGTCCGGCGCAGTACTCCCGGTCGCCCTTGGCCAGGTCGTTCCAGACGATGACCATGGCGATGCAGCGGGCCAGTCCGATGAGAATCAGACCGACCATGTATTCGTGATGTCCCGAGAGAAAGGCAATAGCCAGGAAGAACATCAGCACCGGGCCGATGATCCAGTTCTGCACCAGCGAGAGGGCAAGCACTTTCCCGTTGCGAAACACCTGTCCCAACTGCTCGTACTTCACCTTGGCCAGGGGTGGATACATCATCAAAATGAGCCCCAGAGCTATGGGGATATTGGTTGTCCCCACCTGAAAGGCATTAATGATGTCTTTCGTTCCAGGATAAAGATACCCCATTCCGACGCCGACAAACATGGCCGCAAAGATCCACACAGTCAGGAAGCGATCAAGAAAGGACAGCTTTTTTACAACGCTCTCACTCATGACGATCCTCCTGGACGACTGCTATCCGCAGTGGGTACTCGTTTTTGTTTTCAAATATTTACGGAGTCTTGCCTCATCTGCGATGGCGATTTCGTGGCTGCCAAGATTTTCGTGCAACGCTTCCATCACCCTGATGAGGATGGGGTGACGCGGAATGGAGAGTTTGTAATGCATCCACTTGCCGCCGCGCCTCCCACAAACCCATCGTTCCTTTTTCAAGTAGCTCAAATGCCTGGACACCTTTGGCTGGGGCAATTCAAGCGACGCCGTTAAATCGCACACGCACAATTCCCCATTCCGGAGCAGATTGAGCAAGCGCAGCCGGGTCGGGTCCGCCAACGCCTTGAATCCTTCGGCAAGCTCGTTCATGATTCCCCATATATTCGTTTGGACGAATTTGTCAATATGTTTAGGAACGCCAGACATGGTCAACCCCGACAGTCCTGGGGGTTGCGGCTGCTGCTGCAAAACCCTCCATCCGGAGGAGTCCTCTTTTTTCAGAAGCCCCTTGTCACAGCCTTTATATTTGGCTATGCAAATATACAAATCTCACGAATATCCTAATCCCCGTGCCTTCCTCTATCTCCTCGAAAAATAGCTGAAAAGGGGAAACGCCATGAGTCCAAGCCTCCCTTCCGAAGACCCGCTCGTCCGCATGCACCGGGAACTTGCCCGGGCGCTGACCAGGGACCCGGACAAGGTCAAATGGGTCATGGCCATCGACCTGGCCCGGTGCATCGGCTGCCATGCCTGCGCCGTGGCCTGCGTCTCGGAAAACAAACTGCCGCCCGGGGTGGTCTACCGGCCGGTCATGGAAGAAGAAATTGGCGTTTACCCCAATGTCCGGCGCCGCTTCCTGCCCAGGCCCTGCATGCAGTGCGAAAATCCGCCCTGCGTGGCCGTGTGCCCGGTCACGGCCACCTGGAAAAACAAACAAGGCGTTACCGTCATCGACTACGACCGCTGCATCGGTTGCCGCTACTGCCTGACCGCCTGTCCCTATGGCGCGCGCTGCTCGGATTTTGCCGGCTTCTACACCAACGCCACTGCCGAGGCCGACGGCCTGATTCTCGGCCGCAAGGCCGCCGCCACGGGGTACGAGGATGCCGCCGCCCCGGAATATGGAAAGGCTTGGCCACCGCGCGGCCATGGTTCGCCCATCGGCAACGCCCGCAAATGCCATTTCTGCCAGCACCGTCTGGCCGTGGGCCAGCTGCCCTCCTGCGTCACCTCCTGCATCGGCCGGGCCACGGTCTTTGGCGACGCCAACGACCCCGCGTCCTACGTCCGGGAATGCATGGGGTCGCCGCGCGTGTTCCGGCTCAAGGAAGAGCAGGGCACCCAACCCAACGTCTGCTATCTGGCTTAAGGGAGGTGCGATATGGCCAATACGAAACGCTCCAACCCTCTGCTCATTGTTGCCGGCCTCGGGTTGCTCGCCGGCCTTTACGGCGTCTTTGAAGCGCTGGTCTACCGGACTGAACCCACGGGGCTGGGGTCGTACGTTCCCTGGGGCCTTGGCGTGGCGCTCTATCTGCTCTTTCTTGGCCTGTCCGCTGGCGGGTTGGTCATCAGCATCATGCTGTACGTATTCGGCATGAAGGAGCTGGACCGCATTTCCGGTTTGGCGACGTATGCCACCCTGGTGGCGGAAGTGTGCGCCGGCATCGCCATCGCCTTGGACCTCGGCCACTGGGAACGCATGTATCGATTTGCGTTCACGCCGAGTTTTTCGTCTCCCATGGTCTGGATGTTTGTCTTTTTCAATGCCGTCCTGGTCATCTACCTGCTCAAGGCATGGGCCGTACATTCCGGCAACAAAGGGGCGTCCAAATTCTTGTCCATAGCCCATATTCCCGTGAGTTTCCTCTTCTACGGAACCAACGGGTACTTTTTCTCCATTCTGACCAGTCATGCAGCCTGGAGCGGTCCCGTTATAGTTGTGTGGTTCGTCCTGGCGGCAATGCTTTCCGGCGCCGCCCTGGTCATGGCCCTTGCCTGGTTCTGTCAGGAAGAAAAAGAGGCGACGGTGATTCTGGGCAAAACGACCTTATTCCTTGCGATCTGCTTTCTCATCGTCGAATGGCTCTACGTCTCGACGGGATTCCGGGGGGGCCGGCCGGACATGGCCCTGGCCCTCACCCACATGCTGACGGGGAAGGCCTCCTGGAGCGTCTGGCTGTTTCACGCGGGCCTTGGGCTTGCCCTGCCGCTTCTGCTTCTGATCTGGGGGCGCAACGCTCCGGCGCCCCTGGCCTGGGCCGGCCTGTGCATTGTGGCCGGCTTCCTGGCCTACCGCTACGCTTTCGTGGTCCCAGCCCAATCCGTGCCCATGTTGCCGGGACTGGACAAGGCCTGGCAGGACCCGCGCCTGACGCTGGCCTACGTGCCGACACTCGGTGAATGGCTGCTGACGCTCTGGGTCTTTTCCCTGGGACTGGCCGGTGTCGTCGTTGGTCCCCGCTTGTTCCCGCGCCTGTTTTCACGGCCGGCCTGGCTCCAACCCTTGGCCCGATGAGGTGACGCCATGGATCGCAGACGCTTTCTCAAGACCTCGGCCCTGCTTGGCGGATCAATGGCTGTCTCGGGCTGGCTGCGCCCGGGCTCTTTGGCCGACGCCTTGGCATCCTCTTCTGCATACACCGGCAACACACCAGAAAACATGATTTTTTCAGCCTGCCAGCAGTGCAACACCCAGTGCGGCATCAAGGTGAAGATTGTGGGTGGCCAGGTGGCCAAGATCGACGGCAACCCGTTGAGTCCCTGGACCATGACGCCGCAGCTGCCCTACGCCACGCCCATGGCCGAGGCGGCCGGCTTCGACGCCTCCCTGTGCCCCAAGGGCTACGCCGGCATCCAGACGCTCTATGACCCCTACCGCATCGTCAAGGTGCTCAAGCGGGCCGGCAAGCGCGGCGAGAACAGGTGGAAGAGCATCCCCTTTGAACAGGCCGTGGCCGAAGTCGTGGCCGGCGGCGACCTGTTTGGCGAGGGCCATGTGGACGGCCTGAGTGCCGTCATTGCCTGCCGCGATCCCAAGATTGCCGAGGCCTTGCAAAAGGATACGGCCGATGTCCTGGCCAAGAAGCTCACCCTGGAGGAGTTCAAGACCAAACAGGCCGCCAATCTCAAATACCTGATCGACCCGGACCACCCGGACCTGGGGCTAAAAAACAACCAGTTCTGCCTCAACTGGGGCCGGCTCAAGGGCGGACGCAGCGAACTGATCCGCCGGTTCACCGAGTTTTCCTGCGGCTCCATCAACTACCACGGCCATACCACGGTCTGTCAGGGGTCGCTGTACTTCTCGGGCAAGGCCATGTCGGACCAGTTCGTGGAAGGCAAATTCACGGGCGGGGCCAAATTCTACTGGCAGGCCGACACCGGCAATGCCGAGTTTCTGCTGTTCGTCGGGGCCAGCCCCTTCGAGGCCAACTACGGGCCGCCGCTTCGGGCCGGCAAGATAACGCGCCTCCAGCACGAGGGCGTCAAGGTCGCCGTGGTGGACCCGCGCTGCTCCAAGGCCGCCTCCCGGGCCTGGAAATGGCTGCCCAACAAGCCCGACGGCGTTGGCGCCTTGGCCCAGGCCATGATCCGCTGGATCATCGAAAACAAGCGCTACGACGAGCGTTATCTGAAAAACGCCAACAAGGCTGCGGCCAGGGCCGACAATGAGCCGACCTGGAGCCAGGCCTGCTGGCTGGTCAAACTTGATGCAAGCGGCAAGCCCGGGCCGTATCTGCGCGGCTCGGACCTGGGCATGACGCCGGAGAAGCGCCCGAAAAAGGACGGCAAGGGCGAGTGGGACTTCGATCCGTTCGTGTGCCTGAACGACTCCGGCGAACCGGTTTTCTTCGATCCCAACGACGACAAGGCCGCCGCCGAAGGGCAAGTGCTGTGGACCGGCGAGGTGGGCGGCGGCGCGGCCAAGACGGTGCTGCAAATCTACCGGGAGCAAGCCGACGCCAAATCCCTGGCCCAGTGGTGCGAACTGGCCGGCCTGTCCGAATCCGACGTCGTGGACGTGGCCCGGGAGTTTACCTCCCACGGCAAGCGGGCCGTGGCCGACCTGCACCGGGGCGTGTCCCAGCACACCAACGGTTTTTACAATGTGGTGGCCTGGTATACCGTCAACACGCTGATCGGCAACCACGACTGGATGGGCGGCCTGGCCAAGGCCACCAACTTCAACTACGACGGCTCGGCCCAGGGCAAACCTTACGACTGTCTGGCCCATCCGGCCAAGTTCAAGGGCTGGGGCGTGTCGCTTATCCGCCACCAGACGGCCTACGACAAATCCACGCTCTTTTCCGGCTATCCGGCCAAGCGCGTCTGGTATCCGTTTAGCTCGGACATTTATCAGGAGGTCATTCCCTCGGCCGGGGACGGCTATCCCTATCCGCTCAAGTGCCTCATGCTTTATATGGGCACCCCGGTCTATTCGCTGCCGGCCGGGCACGAGATTGCCAAGATCCTGGCCGATCCGAAAAAGATCCCCCTGTTTATCACCTCCGACATCACCGTGGGCGAGACGAGCATTTTCGCGGACTACGTCTTTCCCGACCTGACCTATCTGGAGCGCTGGGAATTCGTCGGCTCCCATCCCTCCATGACGCCCAAGGTCGGGGCCATCCGCCAGCCGGCGGCCGCGCCCCTGACCGGCGTCTGCACGGTCTACGGCCAGGAAATGCCTATCAGCATGGAGTCCATGCTGCTGGGGCTGGCCGAAAAGATGGGGCTGGCCGGATTTGGCGAGGACGCCTTTGGCCCGGGCCGGCATCTCAAACGCATGGACGACCTGTATCTGCCCATGTGCGCCAACATGGCTTACGGCGACAAGGCCGACGGTTCGGAGAAAATCCCGGCCGCCGATACGGCCGAAGTGGCGATATTCCTGGCCGCCCGCAGGCATCTGCCGGCCACGATGTTCGACGCCAAACGCTGGGAAGGTCTGGTTGGTCCGGAGCTGTGGCCGTCGGTGGTGGCCATGCTCAATCGGGGAGGACGCTTCCAGGCCTACGACCAAGCCTACAAGGACGGCCAGCTCGTCAACAAGTACGGCAAGATGGTGGGGATGTACTTCGAGAACATGGCCAAGGCCAAGGACTCCATGACCGGCAAGCCCTATCTGCCCTATGGCGGCTATGTGGCCTCGCCGCTGGACTGCACGGGCAAGCCCCTCGACGACGCGGCCGCCGGCTACGACCTGACCATGATCACCTACAAGGCCGTGACCCAGACCAAAAGCCGCACCTCGGGCGACTACTGGCTCCAGGCCCCGTATCCGGAGAACTTCGTGGAGCTGGCGGCAGCCGACGCGGCCCGCCTGGGCTTCAAGGCCGGCGACGCCGTCAAGATCGTCTCGGCCTCCAACACCGAAGGCGTCTGGGATTTGGGACCGTTCGGCAAAAAGTTTATGATTGGCAAGGTGCGCATCCTGGAAGGGCTGCGTCCGGGCGTCACCGCCTTCTCTCTGGGCCACGGGCACTGGGCCTACGGCGCTGGGCAGTGGCAGATTGACGGCCAGGCCATTACGCCCGACCCGCGCCGGGCCACGGGCGTGCATGGCAATGCGGCCATGCGGGTGGACCCGGTGCTCAAAAACACCTGCCTTGTGGACAAGGTGGGCGGATCGGCGGTGTTTTACCAGACCCAGGTGAAACTGGTGCAGGTGTAGCGGCAGCGCGGCGCGTACGGGCTGCCCCGCTATTGCCTTCGGGCAACCCGTTTTGATGCTGCCGTTTCGGTACAGGCATCCTTGCGCTAACCGAACCAAGCCCTCGTTCAAAGGAGCATCACATGAAAATACTTCTCGCCTACGACAACTCCAACTATGCCGAAGTTGCCCTGGAACGGGCAGCCATGCTTGCCCAATCGCTCGACGCGCAATTATCCGTCATCTCCGTGATCCCGGAACTCAGTTGCTCGACGGCTGGATTTCCGGAAGACTACTGCGAGACGGTAAACAAGGCATTCGCCAAAGAATGCAAAGATTTTTTGGACAAGGCTTGCGACTCACTGGCCGACAAGGGGATACGCGCCCAGTCGATACTGGAATTTGGGCATCCTGCGGGCAAAATCCTGGAAGCCGCCGAAACACTTGGCGCGGATATGATCATTCTTGGCTCCAGAGGAACGCATGGCATTGAGCGGTTTCTCCTCGGCAGCGTGTCCAGCAAAGTTGCGGCCCACGCCAAATGCGATGTTCTGATAGCCCGTAAACGCTGACAGTATTTCCGTCTCACCCCTCCACCTGGCTGCCCCGAAGTCCTCCCCGGGGCAGCCATTTTTGGGGTAGACATGATGCATGCGTCGGGGATGGAGTCTGTATCGGCGTTGTGCCCAACCTCCAACTGATGCGAGGCTTGACGCATCAGTTGGAGGTGCCCACGGCACTCCACCGGGAACATCCTCCCGGTTTGACGACAAAATCCGTGATGCTTCCCCGGGCATCCAACTCCAACTGGCAACAATCCTCGATCATGCGTCGCATTTGCAGCCTCGCCCGCAAAACGCGGGACTTGACCGCAGCCAGGGAGATACCCAGCCGGCTGGCCACCTCCCGTTGTCGCATTCCTTCGTAATCGGCCATGACCAATGGCGCTCGCATTTTCTCCGGCAAGGCGTCGATCATCGGCTTGAGGCAAGCCCCCATTTCTTTGGGGGAACCCTCACTCGGGTCAGGGCTTGCAGAGGCCAGCGACGGCGGGAGTTCGACAGTGGGACGCTTGCCGCGATAATGGTCTGCAATGGTTGTTCGGGCAACCGCGAAAAGCCAGCCTCGCGGCTGCGCAACATGGCCTTGTGCCAAATGGGACAATGTCTTCAAGAATACGTCTTGCAGGATATCGTCCACGGCAGCCTGACAAGGCACCCGCCGGGTGATGAAGGTGAAGTCGACTGAAGCGTTTTTAAAAGTTGTCAAAGAAGACGAGTATCATTGTTTCTTAGGTTAGTCATCTCAATATGTTAAAGTGAAGACGAAGACGGACTAAATCGACCAAGTCACAGCATCTCGGGCCAATAGTAGTGAATTAAGGCCACCCAATGCTTCAAAGGGTTTTGTTCACTTGAATGACGTTTAATGGATAAGTCGTTTGTCCATCGGCCAGAAAAAGCTTCACGTGCGGCAATCGCCGAGATGAGTGCATCACGCTCGTGATTTGGATCTGTGTCAACTGTAATATCTGTGTCCAACTCAGCAAACAAACCTGCCCATGTCTGCGATGGTAAATTTGCCTTTAAGACTGCTTTAGGGTGTGTTTCAGTTATTTGTACTTCTGGATAGATTTCTCGAATTCGTTCAACAAACAAAAGTCCTTGAGCAATGCAAGCGCCTCTAAGAGAGTTAACAGCTTGCACTTGACCACTTGTAAGATTATAAGTGCTTCTAATCAATTCATCTGCATGACGGAGGCCAGACTTTCCAGATGACCACCAGAGTGGTGCATCGACGCCAATCCCTTCTATCGCTTGCAATTTATGACGACAAATCTCTTTTATAGCTTCATCAACATAGTCCACAGTATAAGGGAACACTGTTCGATCTTTCAGTATGACAAGCCCAAAGTTACCTTTCCCACCAGGGTCAACACCTATCCAAGTGCTCATTTAAAATCCTTCACCACCGCGTCGAAATCGGTTACAATCTTTGTATCGATGCATCTAATATTCTCTTTGCCGAAAGATTTGCGGTGCCTTTGTGAAATTGTCATTGACCGCTGCAAATGTCTATCCTGTCTTTAATGCTGGGTTATCGCCTTAGCGAGGGCAGACAGGACGATAGACTAATGAGGTCCCTACGAGCAATCCTAATTCATCCTGGCGAACCCCTGAATTTCGGCCCAACCACACTCGCAGCCGCCTGCGCATTGTGCAGCGCCTCGCCACCCCCTCATTTTCAAGCTTATTACACCCGCCCAACCCAGCCCGGCATCCCAAAATTTCAAATTTTGTCGAATTATACGCATCCAACTGAAATAACACATGATTCACACGAAATCCGCGTTCAAAATCGTTCAAAATCATTCAACTAACTGAAAATACAGATAAAAATATAGCTACCCGCTCGGCCGGGAAAAACCTGGGGGACAAAACGGGTGGGGTGGACCGGATGACAGGGGGATTTGGGATAGAGGACAAATCGGGTCCGCCAACGGTGCCAACAGGCAGGGGCATCTGAATATAGAAAAAGGGGCTAGGACGACTGTCCTAACCCCTTGAAATCTGGAGCCAGCGAGGAGACTCGAACTCCTGACCTGCTGATTACGAATCAGCTGCTCTACCAACTGAGCTACGCTGGCGGCTCGCGAGTTGATTTCTATACAGCCGCTATCCCTTCTCGTCAATCTCTTTCTTGGACGGCCGGCAACACCCGCGTTCCGGGGCATAGCGGTTGACAATGGGCAGCCGCCAGTCCTTGCCGAAAGCCCGGGACGTGATCTTCGGCCCCGGCGGGCTTTGCCGGCGCTTGTACTCATTGCGGTCCACAAGCCGCGTCACCCGGTCCACCACGGCCGCGTCCATCCCCTGCCCCACCATGGCCACCGGCGACAATCCCAACTCCACGTAGGCGCGAAGCACGGGATCAAGCACGTCATATTCCGGCAACGAATCCGAATCCTTCTGGTTGGGCCGCAATTCCGCCGTCGGCGGCTTGACCAGCACCCGCCCGGGAATCAGGTCCGTGCCGGCCTGTTCGTTGCGCCAGCGCGACAAGGCATAGACCAGTGTTTTCGGCACGTCCCGGATGACGGCGTAGCCCCCGGCCGTGTCGCCGTACAGCGTCGAATAGCCGACCCCCACCTCGGACTTGTTGCCCGTGGTCAGCACCAGCCGGCCGAACTTGTTGGAAAGCGCCATCAGCAGCGTGCCCCGGACGCGGGGCTGGAGATTTTCCTCGGTCACGTCAAAAGGACGGTCGCCGAAAAGCGGCGACAGCGCGTCCAGAAAAGCCTGAAAAACAGGTTCGATAACCACCACATGGAAGGCGACGCCCAGCCGTTCGGCCAGGGCCTTGGCGTCTTCCAGGCTGTCGTCCGAGGAGAATCGGGTCGGCATGGCCACGCCCAGGACGTTTTCCGGCCCCAGGGCGTCGGCGGCGATCACCGCCGTCAGCGACGAGTCGATGCCGCCGGAAAGCCCCAGCGCCACACCGGAAAAGCCCGACTTGCGGACATAGTCCCGGGTGGCCAGCACCAGCGCCCGATAGACCTCTTCCACCGGCTCCAGGGCGGGAGCCACCCGCTCCCCGGCAAGCGCCGGCCGGGCAACCGACGGCAGGCCCGGCAGCGTCACACGCTCCGGCGCGGCTCCGGACGGCGTTTCCCACTTCCGGCAGCGGGGGTCGAGCAGGCGCTGGCGGGTGGGGGCCTCGGGATCGAGGTCGCACACGACCATGTCCTCGTCAAACTGCCGGCCCCGGGCCAACAGCGCGCCATCCGGGCCAAAAATCAGGCTCTGGCCGTCGAACGCCAGCTCGTCCTGGCCGCCGACCAGATTGGCATAGGCCACGAACGCGCCGTTGTCCGCCGCCCGGGTGGCCAGCATGCGCTGGCGCGAGTCGCCCTTGTCCCGATGATAGGGCGAGGCGGAAATATTGATGAGCAGCCGGGCGCCGCCATGGGCCTGCTCCGTGGGCGGACCGTCGGGATACCAGATGTCCTCGCACACGCTGACCCCGAACAAAAAACCGTCGCGATCGTAGACGGCCGTGTCCCGGCCTGCGGCGAAATAGCGGTTTTCATCGAACACGCCGTAATTGGGCAGATAGCGCTTGGCCGTCACCCCGGCGATGGTCCCGTCATGGGCCACGACCGCGGCGTTTATGAGGTCCCCGGCCAGCCACGGGCAGCCGACGACCACGGTAAGCCCGGCGCTGGCCCGCGCCACCTCCCGGGCCCCGTCCATGCAGGCGGCCACGAAATCGGGTTTGAGCAGCAGGTCCTCCGGCGGATAGCCCGACAGGACCATTTCCGGGAAAACGACCACATCGGCCCCGAGATCCCGGGCCGAGGCAATCCGGGCAAGGACCCTGGCGGTATTGCCGCAAACGTCGCCAACAGTGGGATTGATCTGGCAAAGGGCCAGGCGCAGTGCGGCCATATCCGACTCCTTGTCCGGCAAGTTCCGGGAATCCTTAGCCCGTCTTGCCCCGCTCGGCAACCGGCCCGCGCAGGCGCAGGCGCACAAGTTGCCGGGAGTCCGCCGCCGGCTTCGCTCCCCATGCCTTGTTTCGACCAGGGCATGGCCTTTGAGACCGCCCGGAACGTCCTCCCCGGCCTCTTCAGGCGGCAACCCCATGGAGGCCCCTACCGGACGAGGCCCACGCCGTAGACGGCCACGGAATCCGTGTCGCACGCCCCGGTCTGCCGCCTGGGCTCCACGGCCATGGCCCGGATGAACCGCCCGGTCACCTCGCCCTTCTCGCTGGAGCTTTCCACGAAAACCGCCCCGAGCTGGTGCACGTAGATGGAGTTGCGTCCCGGATTCTGCGGCCGCGACGGATCGTAAAACGGGATGAGCGCCACGCGCGGGCTCTTCAGGGGATCGGCGTAGGCGCTGCCGACAATGGACTTGGTCGCGTCGTCCCAGGATGCGCCGGGGTCGGCGGCGATGAGTTCCGCCAACCCCTGGTTCGTCGGGCCGACCATGTTGCCGGGTTCGATCTGCAGTTCGTCCCCCTGGGCCACAATCGCGTTGTTCGATCCGGTGCAGCCGGCGATATTGAGGCGGTAGACCGAAGCGCCGGATTCGGGGTCCCCCCGGTTGACGGCGGGATAATCGACGGCCTGGAAATGCCCGGCAACCACCGTGTCCTGGTTGTCGCCGAGCTTGAGGGCAATGGGCGCGCCCATGTCCGTGGCGTCGTAGCCCAGGACCTCGACCGAGGCCAGTTCGCAACTGCTGGCCGGGTCGAGCGCGCCGTTGTCCTTGTATTTCTTGTCGTCGTCGCAGGCGTCGTCCCAGTCGAACTTGGCCGGCGGCGACCAGGGCTTGAGGCAGCGGGTCTGCTCCGAGCAGAACAACGCGGCCCCGGCCTTGGCCGTCAGGTCCTGGGTGTCCCAGCCGAGAATGGGGCCGAGAAACATTTCGACCGGGTTGCCGCGCTCGGCCGTGCGGCCGGCGGTCACCCGGACGGTGTCCGGCGTTGCCCCGGCGGCCGGCTGGTCGCCTTTGTAAAACTCCACGTCGTCCATGGTCATGGCGCTGGCGGCGACGTCCTGTTCGCCGAGATTGCGCTGCCCGTAGTCCACGGCTGTCGCCCGGACCTCCGCGAGGTTGTCGCCATGGCGCAGCAGGTCTGCCGCGCCGGCCAGGGCGGCGGCGTCGACGGTCGTCTGCAACTGGCTGCGCTTGTACTGGAGAAAGCCGTAATCCACGGCCAGGGTGGCCAGGGCGGCCAAAACGACCATGACCAGGGCGGAAAACACCACCACGGAACCGGCTTGCGGGGACCATGCGGCGTGTCGTCGGTTGGCGGCCATAAAAGCCCCCCTAGAGTTGCTGGGTCGTGGCCGAGGCGACGACCTGGGTCATGGTCGGACTGATGCTCTGCCAGGGAATAAGGACCATGGCGGAGGTGTCGTAACGCACGGTCACGGTGACCGGCTCACCCGAAACCCGCGTCCCGTCCGTGCTGACATGGCTCAGGTCGAGCTGGTAGCCGGCATTTTGCAGATAGGCGTCCACGACGGTGTTGATGTCCTGGTTTCTGGCGGCGGCCACGGCCCCTTCCCGGGCGGCCCGGGCGACCACGCTCTGGGCGTGCAGGATCTGGCCGAAATCGACGATGCCGGCCAGCAGGGGCATGAGGAAAAAGGTGACGAGCAAGGCGAATTCGATGCACATCGAGCCGCCTTCCCGGTCCGGCCGGGCCGTGGTTCTGTTCGCGTTCATGGCTCCACCACCATTGTCGCCGAAGCGGTTATGCTTTGCGGGAAAAGGGCTGTTCCCAGAAATTGCGGCAGGATGATCGGGGAAAACGGCAGCACGGCCGTCACGGTGACCGGGTTGCCGGCCGTGCGCTGGCCCGGGGTCACGGTGACGACGGCGGTTTCGCCCGAACTCTGGTTCAGGGGGTCGCTCAGGCTGGCCGCGACCGAGTCTGCGATCATGGCGTCCGTGGTTTCGGGCAGGACGGCCACGCGGGCCGCATCGGCAACCGCTGCCGTGACCGTGGCCCGCAAAAAGAAAAACCGGCTGTAATCGACGACGGCAAACACCAACGCCAGCAACACCGGCAGCAGCAAGGCCATCTCCACGACGCTGGCCCCGGTCTGGGCATGGGATGGGGAAGCGGCTTGCATGGGCGTTCCTGTCGTCGTCTGGCCGGCCGGACAATCCGGCTATTGGCCCGATCTACAGGTAACGCCGGCAGGGGGGGGCGTCGATGGGATTGATTCCGCAGCCTCTAGGGAAAAACCCTGAGTGCGGCGCTTGGGCCGGCGCGCGCCGCCGTGGCGCGGCTGTCGCGCCCGCCATGACCGGACACGGCGCAGGCGGAGCGGACGAAGGCGAAAAACGGGTTAATCGATCAGTCCGAGCCGGGTCGCGTAGCGGACCAGTTCCACGGGATTTTGCAGGCCGAGCTTGCGCATGAGGCTGCCCCGGTGGTGTTCGGCGGTCTTGACGCTGATATCCAGGGCGGCGGCCACCTCCTTGTTGGTCAGCCCTTCCACCACCAGCCGCATGACCTCGCGCTCGCGAGGGGTCAGCGTGTCGTAGGCCGAATGGGATTCGTCCTCGCGCCGGGGAGTCTTGGCCAAAAGCGCCCGGGAGATTTCCACGGACAGGGCCGGATCGAGATAAGCCGAGCCGGCGGCCACGGCCCGCAAGCCCGAAAGCAGGCTCTGGGTGGCGGCGTCCTTGGTCAGATAGCCCAAGGCGCCGACCTTCATGGCCTCGGCCACGTAGTCCGCCTTGGCGTGCATGCTCACCATGAGCACGCCGAGCCCCGGCAGCATCTGGCGCAACTCCCGGGCCAGCTGGATGCCGGAGCGGTCCGGCAGGGAAATGTCCAGCACGGCCACGTCGGGCCGGCAGGCCCGGGCCACGCGCAGGGCCTCGGCATAGCTGCCGGCCTCGCCCGCCACCTCGAAATCCGGGTCACGGCGCAAAATAGCCTTGAGGCCCTCGCGAAACAACGGATGGTCGTCAACGATGAGCAGGCGTTTCGTGGTCATGGGTCCGGTCTCCGGCGTAAGGAATTTCCGCCACAACGGTCGTGCCCTGCCCCGGGGCGGAAAGGACGCGCAGGCTGCCGCCCAGAAGGCCGGCCCGCTCGCGCATGTTGACAAGGCCCATGCCCGGACGCGCGGCCCCGTCCCGGCCGGCCGGGGCCTTCCCGTCGGGATCGAAGCCCCGGCCGTCGTCGCGGATGCGCAGGATAAGCCGCGGATAGGACTCCACCAGACGCACGGCCACCTGCCCGGCTCCGGCGTGCTTGCGGACGTTGGCCAGCCCTTCCTGGGCGATGCGGTAGAGGTTGATGGCCACGTCATAGTCGACATCCAGGCCCTCAAGCCCGACGCCGGCATAGGACACGGCCAGCCCGGAGGCCTGGGCCGCCTCCTCGCACAGCCGCCCCAGGGCCTGGCTCAGGCCCAGGTGTTCCAGGTCCGGCGGCCGCAGGCCGTAGGCCAGCTCGCGCACCGAGGCGATGGTGCGGGCCAGGAGCCGGGAAGACGCCTCCAGACGTTCCCGCAGTTCCCCGCCCGGGCCGGGCAGGCCGTCGAGCAAGGTCTCGTAGGCGATCTTGAGCGAGGACAGGTCCTGGGCCACATTGTCGTGCAGGTCCCGGGCGATCCTGGTCCGTTCGGACTCCTGGGCCTGCATGAGCTGGCCGGAAAGCGTCCGGATGCTCCCGGCGGCCCGCTTGAGTTCGGTGATGTCCACGGCCGTGCCCACAATGCGCTCCGTTTCCCCGTCCGGCCCGGTTACGGCCCGGCCCCGGCACAAAAACCACAGGACCGCCCCGTCGGCCGCCCCGATCCGCAGTTCCTCCTCGAAAACCAGCGCGTCCCGCCGGGTCGCGGCCACGCGCCGCAAACGCTCCCGGTCCTGGGCATGGAGCCGGGCCAGCCACAGCGGCAACGGCTCCGCCTCCTCGCCGACGGCGTAGCCGAGCAGTTCGCCAATGACGGGATCGACGCGCAGGCCGCCCTCCCCGGGCAACAACTCCCACACGCCCACCTTGGCCGCCCGGGTGGCCATGACGTAGTTGGCCCTGGCCGCGTCCAGATCGTCGAGCATGACGTTGACGGCCCGGGAAAGCGCCGACACCTCGTCGTTGCCGGACAGGACCGTGACCCGGCGGCGGCCGCCCTGGCCGAGGGCCGCGATCTCGGCCCCAAGGCCCGTCACCCGCGACAGGATGAAACGCTCGACGAAATAGAGCATGGCCAGGCCGAAAATGACGCCGATGGCGACCAGACTGCCGACCACGGCCCGCTCCAGCAACCGCCCCTGCCGGTGGATGCTGCGCGGCATGGCCACGGACAAGACCAGGGCCGGCCGGCCGGCAATGTCGCGCAACAGGGCAAATCCCGCCACCGTGGACTCGTCCAGAACCCGGACTTCCTGTATCTCGTCCTGGCCGGCGGCAATCCGGCCGGCCAGCCCCGGCGGCAGGTCCGCACCGGCCAGGGGCAAAAGCCGCACGTCCAGCAGCGTCAGTTCGGAGATGGCCCGGACCTTGCCGGCATCAAGCAACTGGGCCATCACCAGGGCGCCGGCCGGGGGTCCCTCCCGGGCGCTGGTCAGCACCGTCCGGGCCACGACAAGACAGGGCTGGCCCTCGAAAAAGGCGATGCCCGCATTGCGCCCGTCCCACTGGTCAAACCGGATCAGCCCGGGCATGTCCCTGACCATGTCGGCCGTGGCGGCCGAGGCGTCGGCCATCGCGCCGTCGGCCGCGTCGTACATCCTGGCCACCACAAGTCGGCCGCCGTCGTCCCAAAGGGCCAGCAGATCGAGATGGAGTTCGCCGAAGGTCTGCGGCGTCAGGTTGGCCTCCAGGAAAGCCTCGTCCCGGCTGTTGAGGAAGTGGAAGGTGTCGTCCCACATGCCCCAGTCGCCGGCCGTGCCTTCCAGATTTCTGAGGTCGCGGGCCAGGGCGTTTTGCACGCGGTCCAGATTTTCCCGGACGGCCTGCCGCTCCAGCCGGTCGAAACCGCTTTGGATGTTGCCCTTGAACATGGCAAAAAGCAGCACCAGCAGCCCGAAAAACGTGGCGCAGACGATGGTGACGGCCGTGCGGCGAAGGGACATAGACGACCTGCCGGCCGGAAGTTTCGCCCGGACGCGCGCAGCGCCCGGGAACGGCCTGGGTACCCACGGTTCATGCGGTAGCCCGGGAGCGGGCAAAAGGCAAGAAATCCCGGCAGCCGCCGCAAGGGCCATGGAAAAACGGAACCGCGACAGACGTGCCGGCCCCAAACAACAGGCCCGGCACAACCGGCTTCGCATTCGCCCGTCATTTCTCCGGATAGCGCCGCGCCGCCGCAACATCGCGCCCCGGCGTCGGACCACCCATCGGAACTCCCCATGGAAGCAAGAAAAACTTGCTGCCCGGACTGTTCTCGTATAAGGTCCAATAAATCCTTATTCCGGCCTGCGCAGGGCAACCGGCTGACAACATTGCTTCAGCCCCGCACTTGTGCGCCTGCCTTTTTCAGCTCGGAAAAAGGGTTTGTTTTCGGCAACCCGGAAAAACGGTACGGCGCGTTTGCTGCTGCTTGTCGTCCAGCGATGTGTTTTTGCGACCAGGGTTTTCAGGCGTGAGACGGTTCCGGAGTGTACAGATTTTCATTCAGCCAAAAACTTGATGCAATACCCAGCAAGCACCCAAAATGGCACTTACCGAAATGCTTTCGCTGCGTAAAAACGTAGCCATCACCGACGCGGAATTCAAGCAACTTCGCGACTTCATCTATTCAAAAAGTGGCATATGGGTTGACGACAAACGAAAATACCTTTTTGAAAACCGCTTCGCCAGCCGCCTTTCCGCTCTTGGGTTGAGAACCTTTGGGGACTATATCAAACTTCTGACTCTCGACCCCAAGAGGGATCAGGAACTCCGGCATGTCTTTGAACTGGTGACCACCAATGAAACGAGTTTTTTCCGCGACACCAAGCAGCTCGACGGCGTGAAGGCCAACATCCTCGTGCCGCTGCTTGCCGCCCAGCGCAAGCAGAACCAGTTGGAACTGCGGATATGGTGTGCCGGCTGCTCCTCCGGGGAGGAACCCTACACCCTGTCGATCATGCTGCACGAGATCCTGGGCGCGGAACTGTCCAGATGGCGCATCCTCATCACGGCCATCGACCTCTCGCCGGCCATGGTCGCCAAGTGCAAGGAAGGCGTCTATCTCGACTATGCCTTCAAAACCACCCCGGAAGCGATCAAGGCAAAGTATTTCACCAAGACCCCAGCCGGCCACAGGATTCTTCCTTCCGTGGCCCGCCTGGTCCGTTTTGAGGCCATGAACCTCAACGACGCCGCTGCCCTGAAACGCATCCCCAAATCCCATCTCGTCTTCTGCCGCAATGTCATCATCTATTTTGACGATGCCATGAAAATCAACGTCATCAACGCCTTTTACGACAACATCCTCCCCGGCGGCCATCTTGTTCTCGGGCACTCCGAATCCATGCACAGGATCAGCCGCGTCTTTCAACCAAAAGTCTTGTCCGGCTCCATGGCTTATCAGAAAGCATAGCACGGAAGGCAGGTAACGTCATGCCCAGTATCCCCATCACCGCGCTTCAGCCCGGGATGGTGGCGGCACAGGATGTCGCCACCCCTGAGGGCAGGGTCCTCCTCCGCAGGGAAGGCGTTGTCGAGCCGTGGCATATCCAGCTTTTCGCCGGGCTCAACATCGCCGCCGTCGAGGTGGCCGAAGCCGGGGACCACACACGCCGGTTGGAAGAAGCCGCCGCCTATGTGCTGGAGTTTTTTGCCTTCGTGAACCCGGACAGCCGGCCCATGATCGAGTTGTACACGTACGTGGCCGAGCTTGTGGCCACCCGCCTCGAGAAGGGCTGGCAGCTTCCCTCGCTGGCCGAACGGCTGGCGGAAAACGTCGAGCACCTCGCCGACGTCTTCCCCATGGAAATCGTCGAGCCCAGGCGCATCGTCGCCCACGAATCCGAATTGGCCAGCTTTCCGGACACCTACAGGAAGCTGCGCGAGGAAATCGACTCCCCCCGGGCCTCGGTCCAGAGTCTTTCCGCGCTGGTGAGCCAGGACATCAGCCTGTCGGCCAAGCTGCTCAAGCTGGTCAACAGCCCCCTGTACGGCTATCCCGAGCCGGTGGAATCCATCGAGCGCGCCATTTCCCTGGTGGGCACCAAGGAACTCTCCACCCTGGCCCTCGGGGTGACCGCCATCGACTATTTCCAGGGGATTCCGCCGGAACTCGTCGACATGCGGGCGTTCTGGCGCCACTCGATCTTCTGCGGCATCCTGGCCAAGATCCTGGCCCAGAGCCTGGGCGAAGAACAGGTCGAGCGGTTTTTCATCGCCGGGCTGCTGCACGACGTCGGCCGGCTCATCTTATTTAAGAAAATGCCCTACGCCTCCACCGAGGCCCTGCTGTATGCGCGCACCAATTCCGTGCCCATTGTCGAGGCCGAACGCACGACGTTCGAATTCACCCACACCGACGTCAGCACCCACCTGCTGGACCAATGGAAATTTCCCGAGCACCTTTCCAACCTGATCAACTTCCACCACGACCCGCTGGCCGCCCCGGCCCCGAAGCTGGCCGCCATCATCCATGCCGCGGACGTCTTCGCCAATGCCGTGCAGATCGCCGGCGGCAGCCTGTATCTGCTGCCGCCATTTAATGACGAGGCGTGGAACCTGCTGCAATTCCCGAAGGACATGGTCCGGCGGATCATGGCCGAATTCGAAATCCAGGGCGAGCAGATCGTCCAGGCCATTTTCAACTGACCGCGGCCATGGCCCGGGCAGGCTTTTTCTCAAAAAATATTCAGGGTTGTGGTTGACGCGAAGGGGAACGAAACGAAAGGAAAGGATGCCTCCGGCGGCCGGGGGGAATCATTCCCCCCGGACCCCCTGGATAATGGGGGTTAGAGGGGGGAAGGGACGGTGGATGGGCACGGAAGAACGCCATGAAGAGATCTGGCTTGGCTGTTCCGTGAACGTTGGCTGTTCCGTGAACGCCCCCGGACCCCCTGGATAATGGAGGAGGGTCCGGGAGGGGATCATCCCCTCCCGGCCGCCGGAGGCGCTATCGTGACCGGCGCGGCCCCCGGCTGTTCGTCCCTGATCTTTTGGCAATGGGCGAGGAACTTTTTCGCTTCCGCAAACTCCGGGGCAATGGAAAGGGCGATGTTCAACTGGCACATGCATTCGTCGAGCGCGCCCTTCTCGAAATAGGCCCGGGCCATGTTGAAATAGACATGCTCGTCCAGAGCGTTTAATTCCAGCGCCCTGGAGTAAAAGCGCACGGCATTTTCGTAGTGCTTGTTCTTGCGCAGCGTGATGCCGAATCCGTTGAACTGTTCCCGGTATTCCTGGCTGAAGGCCTCGGTCAGGTTCAACAGGCTGCTCAGCACCCGGTTGAGCTTGGCCTCGTCCTTTTGCTCGGACGCCACCTTTCCCAGGCCATAGGTGGCCTGCACGTTCAGATCGTCAATCATCAGGGCCTTGATGAACTGCTTTTCCGCGTCGCTAAGCTGCCCCTGGGAAAACAGCTTCTCGCCCTGGGCCAGCCGTTTGACCAGATTGGTCAGGGCCGGCACGGTATGGGTCTTGTAATAATGCGGCTCGGGAAAGTAGGTTGCCAGAAACTCCTTGGAGCCGATCTCCTTTCGTACGCCCGAGGGCACATGATAGATATTGAGGGGTTGCACCTCGAAATCATCCTCGCCCAATTGCCGGACATACCAATAGGTCACGGTTTCGCGCTTGGCGGCGGTTTCGCCAAGACCGATCTGGGTTTCCTTGGCAAGGGAATAGACCCCGAGAATGATCGGATATTCCGGCATGATGCGTCCCTCATATTCCTGTTCGACGGTCGCCCGGAGTGACTTCGCAGCATTTTCCGTCGCTCCAGGCCTGGGCAGGCAAAAAACGGCTCTCCCGGGGCCGCGGCGGCGTTCGCCTCACCGACGCCGCGCGAGGCATGGCCACAACGGTTGTCCCGCCTCCCATGCCGTCCGGGAAAGTCCCGACCACCCTATACGTCGGGACGCTGCCGCCGTCAAAAGCCGCACACGCCGCCTTTGGTTATCAAAACAACGACGCCCTGCCGCTGCCAGCCCCGCTGCCGGCAGCTTCCCCAGGTTGAGGCAGGACGCAGGCCGCCGACAAAAAAAGAGCGCCGCATCGCGCATTCGATGCGGCGCTCGTGATTTCCGCCCGCCGGGTTCACCCCAGGGTCCTGCGCCCTACCCCGTGCTGTCCACCAAGGAACCCGACTCCCGCAAGAGCAGGTTCAGCAACAGATCCTCGACAGAAACCGTCGGCGTCTGCCGGCGGGCTTCGGCCGCCTGGGCCAGCAGTTCCGCCTGGGATTCCAGCCTTGCCGCCTGGAACTCCAGATCGCTCTGCCGGTCGGTGTACATATCGTCAATCGTGGTAATGCTGCTCAATCGACTGTCAATCGCGGCCAATTCAGCGGTACGGCCGGCGGCGTTCCCGAGATGGCTGCTGTCGAGGGCGCTGAAATCCAGAGCCTCGACATCATGAAAATTGACGTCGAACCCGCCGTTTTTATACGCCTGGATGTACACATTGCCGTTGGAATCGATCTGGTCGGTCCCCCATTTCGTGCCGTCCAGCAAATACATGCCATTGTAGTCGGTGTTGGAGACGGCCGCCAGGATGTTGTCCCGCAACGAATCGTACTCTTCTTCCTGGGCTGCCGTCGGGTTGCTCGTAAGTCCCTCGACGAGTTCCTTCATGTCTTCCAGCATCGTCTTGATGCTCGCCGTGCTGGTCTCGGCAATGCCCACCATGGCGGCAGCCTCGGTGACGTTTTTGGAGTTCTGCAAGGTCGCCCGGGCATCGGCGCGCAACGTTCCGGTAATCGCCTCGTCATAAGGATTGGTCAGCGTCCGGACAGGCTGTTCGCCCAACGCCAGGGTTCGCAAACTCTGGCCGACCGAGCCGCCATAAAAAAGCGCATTGGTCAGAAAGCTTTGCTGCCAAAGTTGCATAGAGGTGTCGTACAACAGATACCGCTCGAAATCTGTCAGTGCCATGACGTTCCTCCAGGACAAGATCAGACCAGTCCTTTCTATCTCTTTCGGCAGGGGGCGCAGGAAACTTTAGCCCGCCGCAAAATGCGAATCCAAATTGACTACCTTTCTGATTTTTATGGCGAAACATATTCCTATCAAGAACCTGCCCCTTGGACGACATGCCCTGGTGTGCATTTTCTCCTTTTGGCGCAGTCTCCAGTCCGGATGTCCCCAAAGCGGTTGCATGTTTCGCAGTGACGCACAGCAGAGCTTGGGCTGGAGCTGTTTTTCAATGCTTTTCTTGTTGCTATAGCATCCTCTCCCGAAATCTCCCGGGATAGTTCACAGCACATTGACAAGCGTCCTCCCGGCGGGGGCGACCGGGAAGCGGTTGCCCCCGCCCGCCCGAGAAAGCTCCCCGGACCTGCTCCGGCAATCCCCGGCCTCTTGTGCCGGGCGGGACGAGAGGACATACTGCCGCCATGAACTTCACCTTCGCCACGCCGGGAAAGGTCGTCTTCGGCCCGAAAACCGCCGAGCAGTTGCCGCAGATCGTCGCCGCGCACGGCAGGCGCCCGCTCGTGGTCACGGGAGCCAGCCCGGCGAGACGCCAGGGGCTTCTCGACGCCCTGGGCCGGGACGGCCTTGCCGTGACCCTCTCCCCCGCCGCCGGCGAACCCACCGTCGAGGCAGCCATGGCCGGGGCGCGCCTCGCCCGGGCCAACGCCTGCGACGTCGTGGTCAGCATCGGCGGCGGCGGCGCGCTGGATATGGGCAAGGCCGTGGCCGCCCTGGCGACCAACGCCGGAGACGTTTACACGTATCTGGAAGTTGTCGGCGCAGGCCGCCCCCTGGCAAAACGGCCTCTCCCGCATGTCGCCGTGCCGACCACGGCCGGAACCGGAGCCGAAGCCACGGCCAACGCCGTGCTGACCGCCGACAGCCAACGGGTGAAGGTCAGCCTGCGCTCGCCCATGCTGCTGCCCGACGTTGCCCTGGTGGACCCGCTGCTGACGGTTTCCATGCCGCCCGCCGTGACGGCGGCCACCGGCCTGGACGCCCTGACCCAGCTTCTGGAGGCCTTCGTCTCCAACAAGGCCAATCCCGTGACCGACGCCCTGTGCCGGGAAGGCCTGCGCCGCGTCTCCGGAGCCCTGCGCGCGGTCTACGAGGACGGGACGAACCTCGCGGCGCGCGAAGACATGGCCCTGGCCAGCCTGTTAAGCGGCATGGCCCTGGCCAACGCCAAACTGGGAGCCGTGCATGGCTTCGCCGCGCCCCTGGGCGGCCTTTTCGGCGCGCCCCACGGGCAGGTGTGCGCCAGCCTGCTGCCGTTCGTGACCGCGGCCAACATCCGGGCCTTGCGCCAGCGCGCTCCCGACGCCCCGGCCCTGGCCGCTTACGCCGAGGCGGCCAGACTGCTGACCGGCTCGGCCGACGCCGCCGCCGAGGACGGCACGGACTGGCTGGCCGCCACCTGCCGCCAGCTCCAGGCCCCGTCCCTTTCCCGGCTGGGCGTGACCGCTGCCGACATCCCGGAACTGGTGCGCCATGCCGCCCGGGCCAGCAGCATGCAGGGCAATCCCGTGGAGCTGACCACCGGGGAACTGTCCGCCATTGCGGCGGCGGCCCTGGACTGACCCCGGACCGGCCGCCAAGGGGAACGAGGGGAGGAGAAGAGAGGGAAGGGATGCCTCCGGCGGCCGGGGGGAATCATTCCCCCCGGACCCCCTGGACAAAGGGAGAGGTAAAGGTAGGAAGGGACGGCGGATGGGCGCGGAAGTTCGGTGAAGACGGGCAGGATGGGCGCCAGAGTCGTGAACGCCCCCGGCCCTTACCCTGCCTTTCCGTCCGGGAGGGTCCGGGAGGGGATGATCCCCTCCCGGCCGCCGGAGGCATCTTGTAAACAGCCCCTAGGCCTCGATCCAGCTCTTGCCGCGTTCCACCGCCCGCTGCCAGTCGTGGAGCAGGTTGTCGCGCACGGCCTGATCCATGTTCGGCTCGAACCGGCGGTCAAGCTGCCACATGGTGGCGATCTCCTCCTCGCTCTTCCAGAAACCGACCGCCAGACCGGCCAGATAGGCCGCGCCCAGGGCCGTGGTCTCGGTCACCATGGGCCGTTCCACCGGCACGCCCAGCACGTCGGCCTGGAACTGCATCAGCAGGTTGTTGCGCGTGGCCCCGCCGTCGGCCCGCAGGGTGTCAAGCCTGATGCCCGAGTCCTTCTGCATGCAGTCCATGATGTCGAGGGTCTGCAGGGCGATGGACTCCAGGGCCGCCCGGGCGATGTGGGCCTTGGTCGTGCCCCGGGTGACGCCCACCATGGTGCCGCGCGCGTACTGGTCCCAGTGCGGCGCGCCAAGGCCGGCAAAGGCCGGAACCAGATAGACGCCGCCGTTGTCCGGCACGGACAGCGCCAACTGTTCGACCTCGGGAGCGCTTTGGATGATGCCCAGGCCGTCGCGCAGCCACTGCACCACCGCGCCGGCGATGAACACGCTGCCCTCCAGGGCAAAGAACCGCCCCGAGGGCGTGGCCCAGGCCATGGTGGTCAGCAGGTTGTTGTTGCTCGGGCGGACGGCCTGGCCGGTGTTCATGAGCATGAAGCAGCCGGTGCCGTAGGTGTTCTTGGCCATGCCTTCCTTGAGGCAGGCGTTGCCGTAGGTGGCGGCCTGCTGGTCGCCGGCGTTGCCGGCGATGGGCAGGGCCTTGCCCAGGAACTCGGGATGGATTTCGCCCACCACTTCCGAGGACTTGGAGACCCGGGGCAGCATGGACCGGGGCACTTCCATAATGGCCAGGAGCTCGTCGTCCCAGGCTCCGGTATTGATGTTGAACAGCAGGGTGCGGCTGGCGTTGGATTCGTCGGTGACGTGGACGGTCCCCTTGGTCAGATTCCAGATGAGCCAGGTGTCGATGGTGCCGAAAAGCAGTTCGCCGTTTTCGGCCTTGGCCCGGGCCCCGGGCACGTTGTCGAGTATCCAGCGCACCTTGGTGCCGGAGAAGTAGGCGTCGAGCACCAGTCCGGTTTTCTGGCGGATGGCGTCGGCCAGACCGCGCTTTTTGAGGTCGTCGCAAAAGCCGGCCGTGCGGCGGTCCTGCCAGACGATGGCGTTGTGGATGGGCGCGCCCGTGGCCTTGTCCCAGACCACGGTGGTTTCCCGCTGGTTGGTGATGCCGATGGCCGCCACGTCGGAGGCGTCCACGCCGGCGTGGGACAGGCACTCGCGCATGACCCAGGACTGGGTGTCGAAAATCTCGTTGGCGTTGTGCTCCACCCAGCCCGGCTGGGGATAGATCTGGGTGAATTCCTTTTGCGCGATCTGCTTGATGTCGCCTTCGCGGCTGAAAAGGATCGCCCGGGAACTGGTCGTGCCCTGATCGAGGGATAAGACGTAGTTGCTCATGCGCCTAGGCCTCCTGGGTCTCGGGTTCCAGCATTGCTTCGGGTTCCGGAGCCTTGTTGAGCGCGCCGGTGGTCTTGTCGTAGATAATCGCGCCAAGGGGCGCGCCGATCAGCGGGCCGATGATGGGCACCATCACGATGCTGCCGTCCATCAGGTTGGGCTGGGTGAAGCCGGCCATGAAGGCGAAGAACCGGGGGCCGAAATCCCGGGCCGGGTTGATGGCGTACCCGTTCATGGCCCCAAGGCTCATGCCGATGGCCATGACCAGCATGGCCACGGCCACGGGGCCGATCCAGCCGTTGTTGTTCTTCGCGGCGAAATCGCCGATGGCCAGCACGCCGAAGAGCAGGACCGCCGTGCCGATGACCTGGTCGATGAAGCCGGACCAGAATCCCGGCACAGCCGGAAAGGTGCAGAAGATGCCGGCGGTTTTGACCAGCTCGGGGTCAAACATGAACCATTTGGCGTTGAAGTCCAGGAAGACGATGGCCGCCCCGGCGAAGCCTCCGGCGGTCTGGGCCAGGGCGTACGGCAGCACCTTGCGCCACGGGAACCGGCCGGTCGCGGCCAGGGCCAGACTCACCGCCGGGTTGATGTGGGCCCCGGAACGCAGGCTGGCCAGCACGCCGAACAGCACGCCAAGGCCCCAGCCAAAGGTGATGGTGTCCCAGGTGACTGTCAGGGCTTCTCCGAAAAAGACCTTCATGGCCACGCAGCCGGCTCCGAAAATGATGAGGATCATGGTCCCCATGAATTCGGACAGCATTTCCTTGCCCAAAGACGACTCGCTCATGATGCACCCCTCTTACACCGCTTCCGCCGTTGGCCTCTCCCCCCCCGGGCAGGAAAGAGGCTGTTTGTCCAGGCCTGCCTCAGCCATAGTACTCGCCTGCCGGGGGGCCGCGCCCCCATGCCCGGTGAACCAGGCATCCAACAGCCGGCCGACGCTCTCCACCTCGCTTGCGCGACGGGCCTCGTCCCAGCCGAGTTCGCGGCCCATGATCGCCGCCACGGCCGGGGCGGCCTCCAGGGCGTGGCGCATCTCCACAAGCCCGAGCGGCAGCCGCCGCAACAGCACGTCCCCCAGATGCACCGCCATCTCGTGCCGAACGGCGAAGGCGACTTCGGCGCCGATATAGGGATGCGCCGGATGCAGGGGGTGCATGAGATCGAGTTTTCGGCCGAGTTCCAGGACCCGTTTCGCCTCGTCGCCGTAAAGGGCGCACAGCGAGCGGGCCAGAGCCGGATCAAGGCCCTCGCGCGCGGCCAGATCCCGCCAGGCGTCAGGGAGATAGGCCCGGGAACCGAGCAGGCGCAGTTCCCGCGTGGCGCAGGCGCGGCCGTTTCCCAGCCCGAAGGCGGCGCAGGCCGCGTCCACGGCGTCTTCGGCCATGCTGCGATAGCTGGTCCACTTGCCGCCGGCCATCGTCAGCAGCCCGGAGGCGCTCATGTCGAGGACATGGGTCCGGGCCAGTTCCTGGGTGTTTTTCTTTTTGGGGTCAAAGACCAGGGGGCGCAGCCCGTTCCAGACAGCCAGGATGTCCTGGCGCGACACGGGCCGGCGCAGATAGGCGCTGGCATAGCGCAGCAGATAGTCCACGTCCTTCCCGGCCGGAGCCGGATCGAACTCGATGGCGGCGGGTTCGTCGGTGGTGCCGAACAGCACATGCCCCTGCCACGGGATCATGAACAGCACGCGCCCGTCCTCGGTGCTCGGGATCATCAGCGACAGGTCAGGCGGCGTGGTCCCGGCGGCGAGCAGGATATGGATGCCCGAACTGGCCTTGAGCATGCTGGCGGCCGCCGGGTCGTCCATGCGCCGGATGGCGTCGGCAAAGGGACCGGTGGCGTTGACCACGCCCCTGGCCTTGATGGTCCAGGCCCCGCCGCCCAGCCTGTCGCGCACGTGCGCGCCCCGGATGCGTCCGCCGTCCTTGAGCAGGCCTGTCGCTTCCACGTGGTTGGCGCACACGGCCCCGTGGGCGGCGGCGGTCCTGGCCAGGGCGACGGCCATGCGGGCGTCGTTGAACTGCCCGTCGTAATAGACGACTGCGGCCACGTAGCCGTCCAGATCGAGCTGGGGAAAGAGTTTTTGCGCCTTGGCCCGGCCGACGATGCGGCTGCGTCCCAGGGACAGCCGGCCGGCCAGGAGGTCGTAGAGCACCAGCCCGGCAAAGATGTAGGCGGCCTGGAACCACGTCCTGACCGGAGTCATGAGCCGGATGGCATGGGCCAGATGGGGGGCGTTGCGCAACAGCCGGCCGCGTTCCCGAAGCCCCTCGCGCACCAGATCGAACTGGTCCCTGTCGGCCTTGAGGATGGCCTTTTCGAGGTAGCGCACGCCGCCGTGCACGAGCTTGGTGCTTTTGCTGCTGGTGCCCTGGGCAAAATCGTCGCGTTCCACCAGGGCGACGCGAAGCCCCCGGGTCGCCGCGTCGAGGGCGATGCCGCATCCCGTGGCTCCGCCGCCGATCACGAGGAGATCGAATTCCTCTCCGCCTTGCAGACGGCTCAGATGTTCCTGTCTGTTCATGGCTCCGCCTTGGCTAGGGGTTGAGCAGGCTTTGCGCCGTTCGGGCGTCCGTGACAAAGGCGTGGACGTAGCCGCGTCGCAGCACGGATTGCAGGATGGGGATCTTGGCCATGCCGCCGGAGACGAGGATGATGTGGGGGACCTTGCATAACCCGTCGAAGTCCGGGGACATGCTGCAGCGATTGACCTCGTGGTCCAGCACGTTGCCGTCCTCGTCCAGAAAACGGCCGAAAAATTCGCCGACGGCGCCCGCCTGGGCCAGGTCCCGCCGCTGTTCCCTGGTGATGGCCCCCAGGGCGATGTTGGTGGCCTGGGCGGTGAGATCGCCGACAGCCGTGAGGATCATGTCCACGTCCAGGGCTTCCTGGTAGAAGGTGCGGAAGAAGGGCTGGGCGGCGACGGTCTCCCGCACGTCCGGCTGCGAGACGAACATGGGCGCGGGCAGGTGGTTGCAGACTTCCACCTGCAGCTTTCTGGCGAACATGGCTGTCGAATCGAAGGGATTGACCGGGCTGCGGGGCACGCCGCCGTAGAGCGAGGTGACGGAGACGCCGCGAAAATTGCGGATGACCATGCCGTTTATGGCCGCGCGGATGGTCTGGCCCCAGCCCACGCCCAGGCGCTGCCCGTCCAGGAGCTGCAGGGAGGTGTATTCCCCGGCGGGGCGGCCGATGGAATCGTAATAGTGCTGGCCGCCGCGTTCGGGGGTGGGCACGACGATGGCGCGGGCGAGGCCGAATTCGCGCGCCAGCCCGCCTTCCAGGGCCACGCAGTCCTTGAAGGCGGTGTTGATGACGACCCGGATGAGTCCCCCCTCGCGTCCGGCCTGCAACAGGCGGTTGACTTTCAGACGGGGGATTCCGAGCCGCTCGCCGATTTCCCCCTGGGTCAGCTCTTCATGGAAATAGAGCCACGCGACCCGCGAGATCAGCTGGTTTTCGCTCTCGTCGAATTCCGTCACCGGGGCCTCCGATGCCTTCCCATGTTCGGGGTCGGGGCTTTTGCGCGCTATCCGTTTATCTCCAGGTACAATTGCAAATCAAATTCGTCAATAGTTCTTTTCAAAATTGTCGGAACATTGTCAAAAATGTCGCTTTGTTTTTCTTCAGATCAATATGCTTCATGGTAAATTAAATTAAAACAGCATATTACAGAACAACTCCCCACTCCCTGGCAGCCGCCGCCCAGGAACAAAAACGAAGCCTCCGCCAGAAGCCTGGAAACATTTGTATCAGCACTTGTTGTTATGTTTAACAAAAGCACGGCAAATCGGAAGGCCGGCCGCCTCGGAGGCCATCCGGCCCGCCGCGGCATCCCGCCGCCAGCCGAAAAAGCGGAACGTGTCGCCGTGCCGGGCGAGTTTCGCAACGGCGTGGCGGGTGGGCTGACGTGGCGGCGGGAATCCGAGACGCTTTGGCGGCGGCGGACATGCGGACTGGCCGCGACAGGCGCCGCGGCCCGGCTCGTCGGGGCTGAAGTCCATGGCCATGTCCGCTTGAAATCGGCCAGTGCAGTGCGGACGAAGCGAAGGCTGCGTAAGAAAGGCTTGTGTCTTGGAAACCGGGTGCGCTACGCGGTTTTGATCTGGCAACAATGAGGCGGGAGGCTTGATGCCTCGGCATGAATTGAATACTTTTCGTGCCATATCGTATTGTTACGACTTAACAGAGGAGCGGGCATGAAGAGCCAAGACAATGACATCGTTTCGCTTTGCTGCAAAAGTTGGGTACGTCCCCTCTGGGGTTTGGCCCTTGGGGGCATAGCGGGCTTCCTCTTGCTGCATCCCTACGTGATGTTGCTGGCATCCATGGGAGCCATCCCGGGGCATTCCTCCCCGGCCCTTGCCGGCGACTGGAGCCTGCAATCCGTTCTCGCCCTGGAATACGCCATGTTCCCCATGGCGATTCCATTGGTGTTGTTTGGCGCCGCATTCGGGCTGATGGCTGGCCTGTATCTCAACCACGCTCGCAGACTGCAACAATTGGTCCTGGAGCAGGAGAAGGGCGCGACAGCCTTGGAGGCCGTCAAGGCCCTCACGGCCACGTTATCCCATTACCTCCTCAACGCGAACATGATCATTGGCGGGCAGGTCCGACATTGCAGGCGTTTTACGCCGGGCCAGGAGATCCTGGATTCTCTGCAAGTCGTTGAGGAGCAAGGCCGCATCATCGACGCGGTCGTCGGGGCATTGCGGGAATTGGCCAGGATCGCCATCCTTCGGGGCTCCTCCGGGCAGGACGCTTCAAGGCAGGTATCCATGATCGATCTCGCCGGGGAACTCGAAGAGCGTCTGCGAAAACTTGCCGAAGGATCGTCTTCCAAGAAATCAGCCGCAATCTGAATATCCGCATGAAAGGAAGGGAGCTTCACGGCTCCCCTCCTTTCATGAGTATTTGAAAGAGGAGCTGGTCAAGGGCTGCAGCCAGTGCGCAACAGCGGATGGATCTGGACACGGCGCTTCTCCCTGCCTGGCTGATTTCCTGAAAAAACACAGCCTGTCGCATTGTTTGAAGACCTCTATGCCTTGCATGCGCATGCCGCTACAAAGGTTTCTCCACGTGTTGCAACCGGCGGCCTTTCCACAAGGCGAAGATGGCCGGATAAAGCAGCAGTTCCAGAATGGTGGAGGTGACGACGCCGCCGACCATGGGCGCGGCGATGCGCTTCATCACGTCCGAGCCGGTCCCATGGCTGAACATGATGGGCACGAGGCCGGCCAGGATGACCGTCACGGTCATGATCTTGGGCCGAATGCGCTTGATCGCGCCATACAGGATCGAGTCCTCCAGGTCTTTGCGGGTGTTGAGGCGCCCCTCCTTCTGCCATTTGGCGTAGGCCAGCTCCAGATAAAGCAACATGACCACGCCGGTCTCGGCGTCGAGTCCGGCCAGGGCGATGAGCCCGATCCACACGGCGATGCTCATGTTGTAGCCCAGGAGGTAGAGAAACCAGAACGAGCCCACCAGGGAAAAGGGCACGGCCAAAAGGACGATCAAGGTGCTGGCCACCGAACCGGTGTTCAAATAGATCAGGATGAAGATGAGGGCGGCCGTGAGCGGGACAACCATTTTCAGGCGTTCGTGCGTCGCCACGAGGTATTCGTATTCGCCGCTCCACCCCAGCCGATAGCCATTGGGGATTTCGATGGCGGACACGGCTTTCCTGGCCCCGTCCACATACGTTCCGACGTCCGTGCCGGCAAAATCCACGTAGACATAGGAGACGAGCATCCCCCCCTCGCTTTTGATGACGGTCGGTCCCTTGGCCACCTGAATGTCGGCCAGTTCGGCCAGGGGAATGGTCACGGTTCCCGTGACCGTGGCCAAGGCCCCCAGGGGCGGGGGGATTTCGAAGCCGCCGCGATCCGGTTCGGCCGGCCGCCTGCCGGCGGGCATCATGACAGGGACCAAGACCCGGCGCAGCTTTTCCAGGCTGTCGCGAAGCTCCCGAGGGTAGCGGACATTGACCGGATAGCGTTCGCGCCCCTCCACTGTGGTGGTCAGGTTCATGCCGCCCACTGCCGACTGGATGACCTCCTGCACGTCGCCCACCGTCAGACCGTATCGGGCGGCCTTCTCCCGATTGACGGCAAAGTCGAGGAAATAGCCGGTGGTCACGCGTTCGGCAAAGACGCTGCGGGTATTCGGGACGCCGCGAATGGCCTGTTCGATTTCCAGGCCGATGCGATCGATGGTGTTCAGGTTCGACCCGAGAATCTTGACCCCGACCGGGGTGCGGATACCCGTGGAGAGCATGTCGATGCGCGCCTTGATGGGCATGGTAAAGGCGTTGACCACGCCGGGCATGGTCAGCTTCCGGTCCATCTCGGCTTTGATCTTCTCTACGGTCATGCCCGTCCGCCACTGGGATTCGGGCTTGAGGTTGACGACGGTTTCAAACATTTCGATGGGGGCCGGGTCTGTGGCCGTTTCTGCCCGGCCGGCCTTGCCGAAGACCTGGTCGACTTCCGGAATGGTCTTGAGCATGGCGTCCTGGTACTGCAAGAGCTTTGTGGCCTCGCCGATGGAAGCGCCGGGCATGGTCGTGGGCATGTAAAACAGCGTGCCCTCGTAAAGCGGCGGCATGAACTCCGTGCCCAGCCGCGAAAAGGGAATGGCCGTGGCGGCCAGGACCATCAGGGCCAGAGCCAGGAGCGTCTTTTTAAACCGCAGGGCTAAATGGGCGAACGGCGCATACATCAGGCGCAGGACGCGGCTGAGGGGATTTTTCTCTTCCGGCCGGATTCTGCCCCGGATGAGTATGGTCATGAGCACGGGCGTCAGGGTCACGGCCAGAAACGAGGAAAACAGCATGGCAAAGGTCTTGGTGAAGGCCAGGGGTTTGAACAGCCGGCCGGCCTGGGCCTGAAGCGTGAAAACCGGCAGGAACCCCAGGGTGATGACCAGCAGCGAAAAAAACAGCGACGGCCCGACCTCGGCGGCCGCAGCCACGATGACCGTCGTCCGGGGCTCCTTGCGGCCCGACTCTTCCCATTCTTCCAGTCGTTTGTGCGCATTTTCCACCATGATGATGGAGGCGTCCACCATGGCTCCGATGGCGATGGCGATGCCGGACAGGCTCATGATATTGGACGTCACGCCCAGGTAGTACATGCTGACAAACGAGATGAGGATGGCCACGGGCAGGGTGAGGATGACCACCAGGGCGCTTGGCAGGTGAAAGAGAAAAACGATGCACACCACTGAAACGGCAATGGCGAGCTTCACGATTTCTTCAGTCAGGGTGTCGATGGACCGCTCGATCAGGTCGGAGCGGTCGTAGGTAGGCACGATGCGCACCCCTTCGGGCAGGGTCGGCTTGATGTCCTTTTCTATTTTGGCCTTGACCCGCTCAAGAACCGACAGGACGTTTTCGCCAAAACGCACCACCACCACGCCGCCCACGACCTCGCCCTTGCCGTCGAGGTCGGCGGCCCCGCGCCGTATCTCCGGCCCGATCCGCACGCTGGCCACGTCCCGGACGTAGACAGGCGTGCCCCGGGGGCTCACCCCCACAGGGATGTCCTCGATGTCCTTGACGCTCGTTATGTAGCCCTTGCCGCGCACCATGTATTCGATGCCGGTGAATTCCAGAACCCGGCCTTCGACCTCGTTGTTGCTTTTTTTCACCGCCTCCAGGACCTTGGTCAGGGGGATGCCGTAGCTTTGCAGGCGGTTGGGGTCCACGGTGATCTGGTATTGCTTGACGTAGCCGCCGACGCTGGCCACCTGGGACACGCCTGGGACGCTTTCCAGGGCCAGCTTGAGGTTCCAATCCTGGAGCGAGCGCAGTTGCCCCAAGTCGTAACGGTTTTCAGGGTCCTCCAAGGCGTAGGAAAAGCCCCAGCCGAGGCTGGTGGCATCCGGGCCGAGCTGGGGCGTGACATCGGCCGGTATCTTGCTTTTGACCGATTGCAGATATTCCAGAACGCGGCTTCGACCCCAATAAATGTCCGTACCTTCCTGGAAGATGACGTAGATAAACGAACTGCCGAAAAAGGAATAGCCGCGCACGGCCTGGACTTTGGGGGCGGCCAGCAGGGTGGTGACGATGGGGTAGGTGACCTGGTCCTCCACCAGGTTGGGGCTTCGGCCCGGCCATTCGGTGTAGACGATGACCTGGGGGTCGCTTAAGTCCGGAATGGCGTCCAAGGGCGTGCTTTTGAGCGCCCATACGCCCCAAAGAACCAGCAGGGCCGTAGCCAGGATCACCAGAAAGGCGTTTCTGGCGCTTGCTGTGATGATTTTGGCGATGAGCATGGCGTTGGCCCGCGCTTAGTGCTGGTGCCCGCCGGCCGCGCCCGCGCCTTTGAGCCTGGTTTCGGAATCAATCAGGAAGGCGGCTGCGGTCGCGACTTTTTCCCCTTCCTTGAGTCCGGCGGCGATCTCGACCATGCCGCCGGCTTCGGCGCCGATCTTGACCTCCCGCAACTCGAACGCGCCGGGGCGGACTTCCGCGTAGACCACTTGCCGCTCGCCCGTGTCGATGACGGCCTCGCGGGGCACGACCAAACGCTCGCCGAGGTCAATAGCGATGTCGGCCCGGGCGTACATGCCCGGGCGCAGCACCTCGCCGGGATTTTTGAGCACGAAACGGACCTTGGCCGTGCGTGTCTCCTCCGAAAAAGTGGGATAGATATAGTCCACCACGGCCGGGTACTGGGCGTCGGGCAGGTTGCTCAGGCGGACCACGGCGGCGCGTCCCGGCCGGACCCAGGGCAGTTCGTATTCGTAGACCTCGGCGATGACCCACACCGTGGACAGATCAGCCAGATCAAACAACTTTTCGCCGGGCGCGACTTTGGTCCCGGCAACCACCATCTTGCGGACCACGAAGCCGTTTATGGGGCTGACCACCGGGAAGTCGCGCATGGGGCGTCGGTTTTTTTCCAGTTGCCGCATGAAGGCGCTGCCCACGTCGAAAAGCCTGAAGCGCTCCCTGGCGGCGGCAAGCAAAGCTGCCGCGTCCTTGCTGCCGAGGTCCAGCCCCGTGTCGGCGGTTCCGGACGCGGCCGGGGTCTTGGCGGCCCAGTCGAGCAGACGCAGATACTCAAGCTGCACGGCCATGACCTCCGGGCTGTATATGGAAGCCAGCACCTCGCCCTTCTTGACCGGCTTGCCGGTATAGTCGGCGTTGAGTTTCTCCACCCATCCCTCGATCTTGGTCGTCACCGTGGCCAGAAGGCGTTCGTCGAACTCCACCCGGCCGGCGGCCCGGATGACGCGCTGCAAGGGCTGTCTGGCCACCGGCGTCGTGCGCACGCCCATGGCCCGCATAATGTCCGGGCCGATGGCAATGGTGGGCGGCCCGGCCTGGGTGGCCGGCGGTGGGGATTGCGGCTGGGCCGGCATGCCCGGCGGGGATGGACTGGTTTGCCGGGGCGGGGCCGGAGGCGACGCTGTCGGGGCATGGCCTTCATGCCCCGATGTGGCCGGGGTGGCCGGCGCTTGGGCCGGCGCGGCGTGGCCGGCATGGTCGGCTTGGGCAATGGCCAAAGCTGGCACGGCCAGCAGCAGGGTCAGAGACAAGGCCAGGGAGACGCGTCGCATAGGGCATTCTCCGGGGGTTGGGGGCGGCTAGGGCGCGTGATTTGCGGTCTTGCCCGTCTGTTCGGCGTGTTGGGCCAGCCCGAGCAGGGCTTCCAATTTGGCTGCGGCCTTTTGCTTGTCCACGGCCCGGGCCCAGTAGTCGACCTCGTAGTCAAAGAGGTTCTTGAGTCGGGTGAGCACGGTCAGGGCGTCGCCGCCCCCGGCGGCGTAGCGGGCCATGGCAAGGTCGTAATCCTGGCGGCTGCGAGGCCCAAGCGACTTCGTATACAGGTTCATGCTGCTCTCGGCGGCCTTGATGACGGCGTAGTTATCGCGCACGATGGACGTGACGGCGTTGCGGGCCGCTTCCAGTTCCTGCCTGGCTGCCTCCAGCCCCTGCCGCGACTCTTTGAGGCCTTCCATCTGTTTGGACCAAAAATACAGAGGAACCGTCACCGAAACGCCAAGGGTCCACATGTCCATCCACTTCTGGGTACGGCCAGTGAATGCATCCCCTCCTTCGACGACGGGCTTGATTTCGCGCTCCATTTTGAAGCCCTTGCGGGCGTAGCCGGCGTTGACGGTCAGGTCCGGCACGAATTCGCCCTTGGCCACGCGCACCTTGGCCTCGGCCGCTTCCACCATTTTTTCCCGGGAGCGCGACTCCGGCGCGCCCGGGGCGAATTTCGCCAGCAACTCGTCCAGGGAGCGGGGATAAAGGGCGGCCGGGGGCTCGGCCGGCCGGGGGATGCCCCCGGGCGCGCGCCGGCCCAGAGCTTCGGCCAGCATGGCCTCCTGGGTGGCGATCTGCCGGCGCAAGGCCACGCCCTGGTCCAGCAGCATGTACTTTTCCGACTGGGCCATGAGCACGTCCTGGGTGGAACCCATCCCCGCGCTATAGCGGGCCAGGGCGGCCTGCTCCATGCCGGCCAGCAGATTTTCCTTTCGCTCCAGGATGTCCAGGCTTTTGTAGGCCAGAAACAGGTCGTAATAGAGTTCCTTGACCCGGGCTTCGGTCTTGAAGCGGACGATGTCGGCCTGGATGCCCAGGGTGTCGGCCTCGCGAGCGGCCACGTCGCCCTTGGCCATGAGCTTGCCCGGGTAGGGAATGGTCTGGGACAGGCCGGCCATCCATTGGGCATCGTCGGAATTGCCGTAGGTGTACCAGCGCAGGCCCTCGTTCTGATAGCCCACGGACACCGAGGGATCGGGCAGGCTTTTTTCCTGGGGGATGCGGTGCCTGGCTGCGGCGGCCCGTTTGGTTGCGGCTTTGATGTCGGGATTGTTGGCGGCGGCTTCGGCCAGGTAGGCGTCGAGATCGGGGGATTGAGCTGCATGCGGTCCCGAGACGTGGAGGGTCAGGAACCAGGCCAGGGCCAGCAGCAGTGCTGCCCCATAAATTCGCGGGCGGGGCGTGTCAGGCGCGGATGGCGACTTTTCCAGCGTGCAGCCGGTATCCTGCATTCCTTGACCGTTGGGCATTGGCATTTGACCGCTCCATCCCAGACAATAATTTGTAACTATCTGACGCTACACGAGGACTTCCAACGCTTGCCAGCTCCATGTTTGGCGAGAGGACTAGAATTTCCAGGCAATCTCCTGCCATGATTATTGATAATAAACACGGGACAAAATAAGTTGTCAAGCATCGGTATCGCCGCTATCGCGGCTGCTAACGGAGACGCGGTTCTTCCCTTCCCTTTTAGCCCGGCACAGCAGGCCATCGGCCGCCTTGGCAGGCTGCTCCACATGGCCTGCGTCTTCAGGCATGGTCGCCACGCCAACGCTCACCGTCGCTTGACTGGCGGGGCAGCCGTCTGGAAGATGAACTTGGCCGGCCTCTACGGCGGCCCGTATCTTTTCGGCCACCTCTGCGGCATCGGCGTTGGATATTTCCGGAAGCAAGAAAAGGAATTCTTCCTCGCCATAACGCAACCGGTCAATCCGCCGCATCTTGTCGGCCCAGGAGGCAAAACCCTCCGGGTGGTCCAGGAGCGGGACATCCAAAGGGTGGGGAGCGACAACGCCCTGCGGGTGGACGTGCGCATCGTGGCGGCCCTGGAGGCAACCGGCGGCAACAAGACCGCCTGTCCTTCTACGCCGCCTTCGCCGCTTTTCAGGTGGCTATGGTCCAGCTCGTTTCCGTGTTGTCGAGTTCCCTGGTGGTCATTCCCCTCTACGAGCGGGCCAAACCAATTCTTGAAACTGCGCCGGAGGTGGACGCTGCAAAGACCAAGCCCAAGACCTTGCGGGGAGACATCGAGGTCAGCCATGTGGTGTTTCGCTATGAGCCCGCTGGCCGTCCCATCCTATCCGACCTGAGCATCCACATCGCCCCTGGGGAATTCGTGGCCCTGGTCGGCGATTCGGGGGCCGGCAAGTCCACCCTGTTGCGGCTTTTGCTCGGTTTTGAGATGCCGGAGTCAGGCACGGTCTACTACGATGGCCAGGATCTTCGCGAACTTGACGTGCGGGCGCTGCGCCGACGGATCGGGGTGGTGCTTCAGGACGACAAGCCAAGCGCGGGAAGCCTTTTCGACAATATCGCGGGCTGCGCCAACCTCAGCCTCGATGAGGCCTGGGAGGCCGCCAGGATGGTCGGTCTGGAAGAGGACATCAAGGCCATGCCCATGGGCATGCAGACCGTGGTCCCGCCTGGCTGGTCCGGCTTTTCGGGCGGGCAGATCCAGCGTCTGCTTATCGCCCGGGCATTGGCCAGGCGGCCGGGCATCCTTTTTTTCGACGAAGCCACCAGCGCCCTGGACAACAATGCCCAGGCCGTGGTGTCCCAAAGCATCGAATCCCTCAAGGTGACGCGTCTGGTCATCGCCCACCGGCTCTCCACGGTCCTGGGCGCCGACAGGATTTACGCCCTGCGCCAGGGGCAGGTGGTCGAGGCGGGGACATTTAAGGAACTCATGGCGAAAGAAGGGTATTTCTATGAATTGGCCAAGCGTCAGATCGCTTAGCGCGGCGGTCTTGCTCTGTCCGATCTTGCTTTTGGCCTCGCATGGCTTCGTGGCGATAGGCGCGGCTGGAGGCTTCGACGCCAAAAACCCTGAGGCCTCCAAGGAACTGCTTGTGGCGGCCATCGGCAATTGGGAACAGACGAACCGCTCGGCTTGGCAAGGGCTGGAGTTGGCGGTCGGGGAAATCAACCAGTCGGGCGGCATCCTGGGAAAACCCGTAAAGTTGTGGCGCGCGGAAGTGCCCGACGATCTGCGCCAGGCCATCAAGCAGACCCAGGGCATCGTCGACAATCCGGCCACGGCTATGGCCATCCTGTTCTCCAAGAGGAACGTGGCCTTGCCTGTGTCTATTGTCCTGGCATATCATGGCGTACTGACCCTTTTTACCGGGGAGCTGACGCCTTTCCATGAAGTTAATCTGCCCCTCCTGTTTCGTCTGTGCCCTTCCGATGCGGACGAAATGAGCTGTCTGGCCACGTTTTGCACCTCCAAGAGGATCAGGCGCGTCGCGGTGTTTGCAGCCAATGGCGACTACGCCAAGTCCTTTGCCAATATCTTTGAGACCAAGGCCAAGGCCATGGGCATGCAGATCGTCGCGCGCACCGATTGCGACATACAGATGAGTGAGGAAGGGCTCAGACGGGAATTGGCAGGCTTGACAAAAAGGCGCCCCTTTGACGCCATCTTTTATTCCGGCCCTCCACCCCTGGCGGCGAAACTGCTCAAGGCGGCGGCAGCAGAGGGAATCGAGCAACCATTCATCGGCGATTCCCAATGGGACACTCCAGAGTTGGCCGACGCAGCGGATCCGCAGCGGACCTCGGTTTTCTTCACCACGCCGTTTGTCCCCGATGCGCCCGACAAGACGGCCCGGCACTTCATCGACGCCTACCTCCAGGCCTATGGCGAGGCCCCAGACGCCCAGGCGGCCATCAACTATAACGCCATACACCTCTATGCCCAAGCGGCGCGACGTACCGGTTCCGCAGACCCGGACAAAGTAATGGCCACCTTGTACAACAGATTCCAATGGGGTGGCCCGCTTGGCGAGGTGCGGCTCAACGAGCTCGGCGAACTCCTCTTCCCCGTCATGTACATCAAGCACTTCTCCAAGGGGAGATTCCATACAGTGGACTTTACGTGCTCAAGGGAATCAAGCACGGCGCCTTGAAATCGAGAAACGGTCCACACGCCTCGGCGACCGCGTGGTCAAGGCCATGCCGAGCCGGGAGAACGCTGCCAATAGCGTGGTATGATCCGGGAGAGAGTCGAGGAAGACCTTGCCTCATGCCCTTGCCGCAGATTATGAAGGAATCGGTCGTCAGGCCGTGCGCCGGGGGCTTCTCCATGGACCGTCAAGGGCCATGCCTCTGCCTGCCGGTTGTTGGCGCTGCGTCTTGGCCGCAACGCGTCACGCCAGCAGGCAAGCCATACAGGGCAAGGCACTCTCGCCGACAACTTGAGCCGGATCAGTCGCCATGCCACAGCCATTGACCGACTATGCCTCAATCCTGCGCCATCACGCCCTACACCAGGGCGGGAAAACCGCTATCCACTACGGTGAAACGAGCCTCTCCTATGCCGCGCTCGCCGACAACGTCGCGCGCTTCGCCGGCCTGCTCCTCTCCCTGGGCCTTGGCCCCGGCGACCGCTGCGTCATCGCCCTGCCTGATTGCCCGGATTTTTTCCACGCCTTTCTGGGCGCACTGCATTGCGGCATCGTCGCCGTGCCTGTGGGCACGCAGCTCCCGGCCGGACACTACGCCGCCATCTTCCGGGACGCCCGGGCCTCGGCCCTGGTCACGATGAGCGGCAGCATTGCCGCAACAGCCTGGACCGGACCTGACGCGACGCTTTTGTGTGTCGATGCCCCGGACTTCGCCGACCGCCTGAGACGGTCAAACGCGGCTCCGGCCGCCACGCCCGACGCAACCGGGCCACACTTCCTGCTGTATACCTCAGGCAGCACCGGCGAACCCAAGGGCGTGCCCCACACCCAGCGGGACATGCTGGCCTGCGCCCGGCGCTATGCCGGCGAGGTTCTCGGCCTGGGGTCCACAGACGTGGTCCTGTCCGCCAGCAAGCTCAATTTCGCCTTCGGGCTGGGCAACAGCCTGATCTTTCCGCTCTATCACGGGGCCACGGTGATCCTGCACCCCGGCGGCAGCGGTCCGGCTGAACTCTTCGCCCTGCCGCAACTTGTCGCGGACAGGCGGCCGACGCTTTTTTTCGCGGTGCCAAGCGTGTACGCCATGCTGCTGCGCATCCTTGCCGGCGACGCCTCTCCGCTGGCCTCGCTGCGGGTTTGCATCAGCGCCGGCGAGCCTCTGCCGGCCGCGTTGCGCCACCAGTGGCAAGAGACCACCGGACTTGAGATCCTCGACGGCATCGGTTCCACCGAGGCCCTGCACATCTATATTGCCAACCGGCCCGGTGCGTCCGTCCCCGGCGCCACTGGCCGGGTCGTGCCGGGATACGAGGCGCGTCTTGTGGGCGAGGACGGTGGTCCGCCGCCGGACGGCCAGCCCGGAAGGCTCCACCTCCGGGGCGAAAGCCTCGCCACGGGCTACGTCAACCGGCCCGATCTCACCGCCGCCAGTTTTCTCGACGACGGCTGGTTCGACACCGGCGACGTCTTTGTCTGCACAGGCGGCCTCTACCGCTTCCAGGGCCGCAAGGACGACCTGTTCAAGGTCGGGGGCAACTGGGTCGCGCCCCTGCTCGTGGAGGAGGTGCTGCGCGGGCACCCGGCGGTGCTTGAATGCGCGGTGACCGCCCAAGAGGTCGAGGGCTTGTTCCTGCCCGTGGCCCATATCGTGGCCGCGCCGGGCCAGACGGACACCTCCGGGCTTGCCCGGGAGCTTCGGGCCTTTGTCCAGTCCCGGCTGCCGCCCCACCTGTGTCCGGCGCGCTTTCTGTTTCGAGCCGACCTGCCCCGGACGCGAACGGGCAAGATCAACCGCAGCGAACTCAGGCAATACCAGGCGTGAGCTGTCCCATGCGCGTGGCGATCATCGGCGGAGCGGGCAATGTCGGACAGGAAGTCGCCCTGGGCCTGATCCGGGCCGAGGCGGTCACGGACATTGTGCTGGTCGATGTCCATGACGATCCCGGGGCGTTGTGCCTGCGGCTGCGTAAAAACGCCAAGGTTTCCCAGCGCCGCCTCGACGCCAGGGACCAGGAGGCCCTGGTGGCCGCCCTGGCCGGGACGCGCCTGCTCGTCAACTGCGCCGGGCCGTTTTGCGACACCGTGGCTCCGGTGGCCAGGGCCGCCGTGGCCCTTGGGGCCGACTCTCTCGATGTCTGCGACGATTTCGCGGCCACGGCCCTGCTGCTGGAATCGGACCTGGACGCGGCGGCCCAGGCCGCCGGAGTCAGCCTGATCACCGGCATGGGCGCCGATCCCGGCACCAACAACCTGCTGGCCTTGCGCTACGCCAAAAAGCTCGACACGGTGGAGTCCGTCTCCCTGGCCTGGGCCGTCGATTGCGGCGACCTGGCCGGCGCGGCCCTGGCCCATGCCGCCACCATGCTGGCTGGAACTGTACCCCAGTTTCTCGACGGCCGGCTGCACTATCTGGAAGGCGGCGAGGGCGAAGAATCCGTCGCCTTCGCCGACCCCATCGGGACGGTGACCGTCCGCTACGTCGGCCATCCCCAGCCCCTGACCCTGCCGCGACGCCTGCCAGGGCTTAAAAGCCTTACCGTCAAAGGCGTCATCCTTCCCGACTGGGCCGACAGGCTGCTTATGGCCCAGAAATCCAGCGGCTTGTTGCGCCGCGAGCCCCTGGCCCTGGCCGCCGCACTCCTGCGGGAACGGGCCTCGGCCACGCCCCCTGGTCCCGGTGTGTCCGGCCTCAAGGTGGCGGTGTCCGGGACGCGGCAGGGCCGCGCCGTGACCTACGCCGCCGAAATGATCGGGGCCATGGGACCGGGCACGGGGCTTCCGGCGGCCATTGCCGCGTTGTTGCTCCTTGAGGGTTCCGTGGCCGCCAAGGGCCTTTTGGCCCCGGAAGACGCCATCGACCCGAAAATTTTTGTCGCCCGGCTTTTGGCTTGCGGGGCCGCAATCCGCCAGACCCGCAGCGAGACCGTCACCCTGACGGCGGATGGAGGTTCCGTATGATACCCGCAAGCGAAGCCCCCCGGCTGCGGCTGACCAGGAGCTTCGAACTCTTTGAGCAGGCCAAGGGGCTTGTGCCCGGCGGGGCGCTTTACACCAGCAAGCCCAGCGATTTCATCCCGGGCGAGTATCCGATCTTTTTCGAGTCGGGCCGGGGCGGGCGGACCACCGACGCCGACGGCAACGAGTTCATTGATTTCCTGTGCGGCTACGGTCCGATCATCCTGGGGCACCGCGAGCCGGAGGTGGACGCGGCCGTCATCGCCCAACTCACCGAAAAAGGACTGTGCCTGTCTTTTTCCCAGCCCTGCCAGAACGAACTGGCCAGCCGGCTGCGCCGTCTGGTTCCCTGCTGCGAGCGGGCCATCATCCTCAAAACCGGCTCCGACGCCGCCACCGCCGCCATACGCGTGGCCCGGGCGCATACCGGCCGCCTCAAGGTCATGCGTTGCGGCTTTCACGGTTGGCACGACTGGTGCGTGGAAATCAAAGGCGGCGTGCCGCTGAAGCTGTACGAGGACGTCTACGACTTCGCCTACAACGACCTGGACGAACTGACCGGACTGATGGAGCGACACGGCCGGGAAACGGCGGCCATCATCATGACCCCCATCGGCCACGACATGCTCCGTCCGGTTCAGGAACCCAAACCGGGCTTTCTGGAGAGTGTGCGGGAGCTGGCCGACCACTACGGCGCGGTGCTCGTTTTCGACGAAATCCGCACCAATTTCCGCCTGGGGCTTGGCGGAGCCCAGCAGTATTACGGCGTGACCCCGGATCTGGCGGCCCTGGGCAAGAGCATGGCCAACGGCTATGCCCTAAGCGCCCTGGTCGGCAAAGCCGCCATCATGGAGCCCGCCGCCGAACAGACCTTTATCGCCTCGACCTACGGCCCCAACAGCGACGCCATCGTCGCCGCCCTGGCCACCCTGACGATCCTGGAGCGCGACAGGGTGCTGGAAGCCATCCAGGCCAAGGGGGAGCGGTTCGTGGCCGCCATCGGCGATCTCATCGAACGCTATCCGGTGGGCGCGGCGTTAAGCGGCCCACCGTCACTTTTCTGTCTCACCTTTGGCCGGGAAAAAGGCAGCCGGCATGTGACCAAGCGCGACGCCTTTTTCACCCAGCTCATCCGCCGGGGCGTGTTCCTGTCGCCGCACCACCACGGCTACCTCTGCCACCGTCACGACGACGAGGATCTGGCCAGGACGCTTTCGGCCATGGAAGACGCCCTGCGCTGGGTGCAAAAGACCTGCGACACCGTGCCACCAGCACCGACCCGGGTCTGATGCCCGCCCCTGCCCCTTTTTTTACCGCCCAAGGAGTTTGGCTATGCCGTCACTCTGGCCCACGACCAAGGCCGAAGCCTGCACCCGTCTGCGCGAAGACGCCTACCGGGTGCAGCCCGACCAGGAGTTCACGGTGCGCCTGTTTGAACCCGGGGATGCCTGGGGCGTGATCCGCTGTTTTTTCGAGGTCTATGGCGACGGCTATCCCTTCGATACCTATTACCTGCCGCAAAAGCTCATCGCAGCCCATGCGCAGGGTGCTATGCGCAGCGCAGTGGCGGTCACGGCGCGCGGCGACATCGTGGGCTTTGGTTCGCTGCTGCACCACGTCGCCGCCAACCCGCGTCTGTGTGAAACCGGCCAGGCTTCGGTCATCCCAGACTACCGCGCCACCATGGCCATCCTGTGCATTCAGGAATGCCTCTACGCCATGGCCGGGAGTGATGCGCCCATTGACGTGATTTTCGGCGAGGCGGTCAGCAACCATCAGGTCATGCAGCGGGTTTCCTTGCTTTTCGGATTTGCCGAGACAGGCATCGAACTGGGTCTGATGCCGGGCGCGGCCTACGGCCGGGGCAATGCCCCCGAGGAGCGGGTCTCAACGGTGCTGACCTTTAAAATACTTTGCGACACGCCCCGCAACCTCTATCTGCCGCCGGTCTACGAGGCGGTCCTGGGTACGCTGCTGCCGGATCTGCCCCTGACGAGGACCGTGAGGATTTCCACGGCAGACCTGCCTGGGGATGCCGCCTCGGATTTCGATGTGCGCCTGTTCGAGGCGGTGGGGGTGCTGCGGGTCATGGCCCGCAGCGCGGGCCATGACTTCGGGGACCGCCTTGCTCGCGAACTCGCCCTGGCCGCAGCCAAAGGGGTGCTGGTCTTTCAGGTGATGGTGAACCTGGGCGAGCCGTGCTCCGGCCGTGTCGTGGAGATCCTGCGGGGCCAGGGCTTTTTCTTCGGCGGGCTTTTGCCCCAGTGGTTCGGCGCCGACGGCCTGCTCATGCAAAAGCTGGCCTTCAGGCCGGATTGCGACGCCATACAGCTCCAAAGTCCAAAGGCCCACGAACTGCTGGCCTTCATGCGCCGGGACATGGAACAGGTGGGCCGGACCTGACAGGCCTTTGCGCCCATTTCCCCGGACAGCCCCCGGGGTGAAAGGCTCCGGCCATCCCTGGGGTAATCCCGGCGAGCCGAGTGTCACGTTCAGGAAATGCCGTGATGCTTTTGGGCGCAAAAATAGACCGTACTTATTGTTTTTATCCGCAAACAAACAGAACTATTTTGTTGCGAACGCGCCACTAGGCCTCTTGTTGCAGGCGTAAAATGACGTCGGCCAGATCGTCGGTATTCCTGACCTTGGCGAGTTCCTGAAACGGCAGGGTCAGCCGCAACTCCTTGGTGGTCCGGGTCACCACTTCCACGAGTTCGAGGCTGCTGACGCCGAGTTCCTTGTAGGTCTTGGACGTATCCAGGTCGTCGTCGGCGAATTCCGGAACGGCCTTCTTGAGATTGTTGACCAGCAAGCCAAGCAGTTCTTCCCTGTTCATGCGCGCCTTCCTTTTCTGTTGCAGGGTTAAGGCGACAAGGGCGCTGCGTCCGCCTGCTCCCCGTCGCATCGCGCCAGGACGCAGGCCGTGTTTACGCCGCCAAAGCCGAAGGCGTTTTTCATGAGCGCGTCCACCCGGCAGGGTACGGCCTGGTTGGCGCAGACCGCAAGGCCGATGTCCGGATCGAGCCGGTCGATATTGATGCTGGGATACAGCCAACCCGAGCGCAGTTGCAGCACGGCGGCCACGGTTTCCACCAAAACGGAGGAAGCCATCAGATGGCCGAGCATGGATTTGAGCGCGTTGACCTTAAGGCCCGGGGTATGGTTGCCGAACACCCTGGCGATGGCCCTGGCCTCGGCCAGATCGCCAAGGGGCGTCGAGGTGGCATGGGCCGCCACGTAGCCGATGGCGGTTTTGTCGATACCCGCTTCGGCCAGCGCCTGCTCCATGGCCCAGGCCATGGGTTCCTCCACCGGCGTCGGGCTGCGCGATCCGCTGTTGGTCACCCCCACGCCCAGAACCTCGGCCAGGAGCGGTGCCCTGCGGGCCGTGGCATGCTCCAGGCTCTCCAGGATGATCGAGGCCGCACCCGAGGCCGGCACAAAGCCGTTTCGCGCCGCGTCGAAGGGCCGGCTGGCCCTGGCCGGTTCCCCGCCCGGACCCTCCAGGGCAATCGCTCCGAGCTTGGCCAGGGAAGAGAGCGACGCCGGCGTGAGCTCGTGACAGCCCGACACCACCGCCACTACATCGGCCCCGTGATGTCTGATGGCATCCAAGCCGGCGCGAATCCCGACGTTGCCGGCGGCGCAAGCCCCCCCCACGCCATAAGCCGGGCCGAAAATCCCCAGCACGTCGGTGATGCAGCCAAGTGCGTCGGTGTCGATTTCCTTGATCCCCAAAGAGACGTCCACGTCGTCCGGGTCCAGCGCGTAGGCCTGCCAGTTGGCCCATTTATACAGGTCGTAGAGGTAATGGCCGGCCAGGATCGCCCCCATGCGCCGGCCATCGGCCAAGCCGAAGAGGCCGGCCCCGGCAAAGGCCTCGGCGGCGACGAAAACGGCGGCGACGGCGCTGGCCGGGGAATTGTGGACCAGACGCCGCAGCCGGCGGAAGGCTTCGTCCGGCAGGCGCTGGCGCAACGCGGAAAGCCGGCCCTCCCAGTCGTACGGGAAAAGATCCCCGCCGATCCGGGAGCAGCAGCCGGTATAGATTGGATTTTTCCAGGGGCCCAGGCCGGATCGGCCGGCCAGGAGCGCCGCGTGAAAGTCGGCAAGGTTGTCGGCCAGCGTTGTCAGGACCGACATGCCGGTGATGACGACGCGTTTTTCGCCGCCTGCGGTCTGGTGCGAGGCAAGGCCCGGGTGGGTCATGGTCAGGCCCTCTCCAAGGCAACAGTGATCCTCTGATTCCTACCGGCTTGCCGTCTCCCGGTCAACGCGGGGCTCCGCACGGGCGGTTGCCTGCCACACGGCCGGGACAGGGCTCGGGCCGGGCCAAAGCCCTTTGGCCGGCTTGAAACGCCGCGCCTTGCAGGGTAGGCCAAGCCATGTCCCCAAGCCCTGCAACAACCGGCGACCCGGCCTCGATCCTCGACGAGCTTACCGGGGCATGGCGCGTCATCCAGGCCACCGCCTGCTCGCAGGCGGTGACCGGGCACCCGGTCCTGGCCATGGGGTCGACGTCCCCGGCGTCACTGGAGGCCGCCGCCCCTGCTTTTTGCGGCCCGTACGAACTCGCCCGGTTGCGGACGTTGACCGTGGGCAGGGGCCGCCAGGCCTTTTTGCAAGGGAGACTTGCCGCCAAAACCGTTATCCGGGCCATGCTCGGGCGTCTTGAGCCGTCGGCCCGATTCGATCCGCGCCGGGTGGAGGTGGAAAACGGCTACCTGGGCCGGCCGATTGTAAACGGCGCCCCGGGACTTGGCGTCAGCCTGTCGCATTGCCAGGGCTTCGCCGCCGCCGTGGCCTTTCCCCTGGACCTGCCCCTTGGCCTCGACCTGGAGCGGGTGCGGCCGCAAAACGTCCTGGCGCTCTCGGACCGTATCGCCCCCGAGGAACTCGCCATGGCCCGCTTCGCGACCCCGCCCGGGACCCACGCGGCGCTGCCGCCCACGCTCGTGTGGTGCCTGAAGGAGGCCTTGGGCAAACTCCTGGGCTGCGGTCTGGCAACCGCGCCGGAGGTGCTCGCCATCGCCTCGCTTGGCCCTGCGCCAAACGGGGTCGCGGCCGGCTACGCCCACGCTGCCGGTTACCAGGGGCTGGCGACGGTATCTGCATCAATGATCCTGGCCCTGGCCGCTCCCGGCAACGTCAAACTGGAACTCGATCTTGGAACGTTGACCATGGTCTGAGGAAACCGCATTGGCCACATGGACGGCGTTAGGTGGTCGAGGATGGAACGCGACACAGTGTGGCGGCCCGGACCCGCCCAACAAAGTTGGGGCATGCCGGGCATGGGGTCGCGGTAGGGACCATCCTTTCGGCTGGCCCCCCGCACAGATCCCAGCGAAAGGTTTCTGGCTTGGGGTCGGTGTGGGGCGCTATCCCTTCACCGTAAGGCTCTTTCATCCTCTACTCCATGCCGGTGTGACCGGCGCACTAAGCGCTCAATAAAGCGCATCTTGTCAGGTCGCGAGGAAAGCGGCAGAAGCTCAGGCGGAGAGGATCAGGGAGCAGGGATCGATGTGCTGCGGCAGGAGGGCTTTGCGTTGGGCGTCGGAGGTCGCCGCCGGCAGGTGCTCGAAGAGGTGGCGCAGGTAGCGGTACGGCTCCAGGCCGTTGGCCTTGGCGGTTTCGATG